>Ga0066862_10000135_pt1 | contig 27961 bp, 28 predicted proteins | sample ETN02SmetaG_FD_66431 | JGI IMG/M metagenome (GOLD analysis project Ga0066862, IMG submission 66431) | Marine microbial and viral communities from oxygen minimum zone, Eastern Pacific Ocean - ETNP2014F10-02SV255 | ecosystem: Environmental > Aquatic > Marine > Oceanic ... | reverse complement strand
TTTTTAGAGCAATTTTATAGGCTTTGCGTGGACACGCTATGGACACAATGCCAAAAAAAAAGAACCCTATAAACGTTATATCTATAGGGTTCTCCAAGAAATTGGCATCCCGTAGGGGAATTATTCGCAATTCTCTCTCATCCCTTTAGGTAAGGGATTCCCACCTCCGTGGACCCACTTTATGCCGATTCATGGACCCGTTTACATATGTTTTGTTGCTTCGTCATATAGGTCATTTTTTCTAGCTGCAACCACTGCACCAGGCGAAGCTCTTTTCCAATCAATTTTTCTTCTAAACTTTTTTGCATCCTTTAGAATCTTAGATTTAGTCCATTTAACTGGAATAGCCTTTTTGTTTTGCATATGTTTAGCAGCATCCTTAATCCAATTATTTTTATATGCAGCATCATATGAGCCACTGGATTTTTTAACCCAATCACTCTTGTATTTAAATTTTTTAGCTTCTAGCAGCACATTTGTCTTATTCCATTTTGATTTTATTGGTTTACGGGTCATATGAGCTGTAGCCTCCTCGAATAAACCTTGATTCTTTGCAGCTTCATAAGACCCAACTGAACCCTTCTGCCAATCAGATTTATGCTTATATTTTTTTGCCTCTTCTAAAACTAATTCTTTTGTCCACTTTCCCTTTGGATTAAGTATCTCCATATGATTTGTAGCTTCCTCTAAATATCCGCCTTTTCGTGCTGCTGCATAAGCGCCTGGAAAACCTTCGCTCCATCTTGCTTTATGGATAAAATTTTGTGCAGAGATTAATACCTTTTCTTTTGTCCAAATTAATTCAGATCCACCTAAGCCGCCACCAGAATCTTTGTTTAAAACATTAAAGCCGTTTAAACGAGCGTCAGAAATAAGCGAGATTTCTAATTCAGCCGCATCATCCTTTGGAATATAATCAGTCAATTGCTTGATAAGAAGATTCTTTCGACCATAGGTTTTTATGAGCTTTTGAAATCTCTTAGTTTTAAGGTGAGCTGAAATTCTTTCCTTGAAGTTTAATGTTAGGCCGTAGTAAATAATCTTCTGGTCTTTTACTTCTAAACTGTAGATACATCTTTTAAATTTAGAACCAACTCTTTCCATATGCTCAACTGCAAGTTGAAATATTCCTAATTGCCGAGCCATTCTTGATGCTTGAGGTGATCTTTGTTTCCACTCTGATCGGGATCTATATTTCAAAGCATCATCAAAAATTAATTTTATTGTCCATTTAGACCCCTTGCCCTCAACTTTATATAAATGTCCAGTAACCCCTTTGTCATCAAGCAACCCTCTTCTTTGCGCTGCTGCATATGATCGGCGATCTTTTTCATGCCATTCTTTAAAAGAAGAAAATTTTTTAACAGCATGTGTAATTGTTTTTTTGTTCCAGTAGTCATTTGCAACAATTTCTTTATGCATGATCTTGGTGATTTCTGGTAATGCTTTAAGCCTTGAAGCAGCAGCATAAGCATTAAAATCATTTTTATACCACTCCTTTACTGAATTATATTTTGATGCAGATTTTTTAATCCTCTCTAGGGTCCAGTAATTTGGTGGCTTAGGTTTTTTCTTTTTAACCATTTAGTAAAGTTACTATATTTAAAGAAGTATGAACACACGAATGGACCCAATATGGACCCATCTGTGGACCCAGTACTAAATTTTTTTTACTGATGTTAAAGCGCTTAATATGGACCCGCTGTGGACCCACTGCCAAAAAAAGAACCCTATAAACGTTGTATCTATAGGGTTCTCAAAGAAATTGGCATCCCGTAGGGGAGTCGAACCCCTGTTGCCGAGATGAAAACCCGGTGTCCTAGGCCTCTAGACGAACGGGACTAGATTGCGGCAATTATAAAAGCTAATAAGCTGCTTGAAAAGGTGTAAATAGTTATTTAATTCTCTTATTTACAGCTTTTAAAAACCCTCTTAGAAAGTTCCCTTCCATCTGATCTGGGTAAAGTCTACGAAACATTCTTTCCATCCTAGTCATTATTTGTTTTGGATTTTTTGGATCCACGAGTTCTAATGCTTCTACAGTTTCGTTGAAGTGTTCAATGAGGTTGTTTAATTCTTCAGATGTGTATTCTGGGAAATCTTGCCAAGACTCAACAGAACTTTTTTGCGCAGCTTGGTAAAGCTCATAACATACCACCTGAGCGGACATAGCTATATTTAAAACTGGGTAATCGGGATGGGCAGGGATAATTAAATGTTTATTTGCCAGTTGCAACTCCTCATTGGTCAGCCCCCTATCCTCTCGACCAAATAATATTGAAACCTCAATTTCATTTGCAACCAATTCTTGTATCTCTGATGCGGCGTCATTAGCAGTCAGAGTTGGCCATTCAATTGTTCGATCTCTGGCTGATGTGGCATAGATAACTCTTGAGTGTTTTACAGCCTCCTTAATAGAGCTAAAGATTTGTGCATTATCCAAAATATCAGTTGCATTGCCTGCAAGAGCTGCAGCATTTTGATCTGGAAATTTTTTTGGATTAATTAAAGCAAGGTTGGATAAACCCATATTTTTCATAGCACGAGCAACTGACCCAATGTTTCCTGGATGAGAGGTCTCAACTAAAACTATTTGCACATATTGATTAAGCGGATTCATATAACTATTATCGTCATTTCCAGTACAATATGCGACATGTCAAAGCCTGCATTACTAAACGTCGCTATTATTGCTGCAAATATTGGAGCGGCTGAACTCGAATTTGCTGTAAAAAAAGTGCATAAGCTCAATGTTATGAAAAAAGGTCCAACTGATTATGTGACTGAGGTTGATAGAAGGGTTGAGGAGATAGTCTTTGAAAAAATTAAAGAATATTATCCTGATGATAATTTCTTAGGAGAAGAATCTGGGTATGAGGTAAATACCTCTGAAACAACATGGATTCTAGATCCCATCGACGGCACAACAAACTTTATACATGGCTATCCTCAATACTGCATTTCACTTGCATGTGTTGTTAATGGTCAAACGCAGCATGCAGTTATTATTGATCCCACTCGCAGAGAAGAATTTAGTGCATCTAGAGGAAAAGGCGCTGAGTTAAATGGAGAAAGAATTAGGGTTAGTGCTCGCAGTGGCTTAAAAGACTCACTGATAGGCAATACTTCTCATGTGAATGATTCGCAAGATTACTCGTTTGAAAACATTTCAAGTTTTAGGGCTTTATACAAACACAGCCTAACCATTAGACGATCTGGTTGCTCAGCATTAGATCTGGCCTATGTTGCAGCAGGAAGGCTGGATGGATTCTGGGCCAATGGCCTTGGGGTATGGGATATTGCTGCGGGAATGCTGATTGCAGAAGAAGCCGGAGCATTAACAAGTGATTTTTTAGGCAATCCTGATTACAAAAAGAGCGATCATTACCTGTGCGCTACTCCAAAATGCTTTAAACAAATGCTTGCGGCCATCAAACCAAATTTCACAGCCCATTAGGGCATATCGTCAAACTCTGCGCCCTCTGGCTCTGGAATAGCCAAATCATCTTGCGTGAGTGACATTCCAAGCAGCATGTTAGCAACAACATATATAGATGAATAGGTTCCAACAAGAACACCAATAATTAATGCCTGACTAAAACCTTTAATCATATCCCCGCCAAAGAAAAAAAGTGCCAGCAATACCAGCAAAGTTGTTAAAGAGGTAATCAATGTTCTAGAAAGAGTTTGATTGATAGATCGATTAACAATTTCATGAGGTTCAAACCCCCTCTCGCCTCTAAAGTTTTCTCTGATCCTGTCAGAGACAACGATCGTATCATTCAGAGAATAACCAATCACTGCAAGAAGAGCTGCTAAAACAGTCAAATCAAAGTCCCAAGAAAATAATGAGAACAACCCAAAAATAATTACGACATCATGAGCAAGGGCTACCACTGCGCCAAGCGCAAACTTATATTGAAATCTAAATGCAACATAAAGCAAAATCATTCCCAGTGCTACGAGCATCCCAAGGCCACCTTGATCTCTGAGTTCAGTGCCTATCTGAGGTCCAACAAATTCAATTCTTTTAAGTTCTGTTGAAGGATCAGCATCCTGCAAAAATTTATAGATTACATCGCCCAACTGGCTGTTACCATTTTTATCAGCAACTTTAATTAAGACGTCAGAATTTGAACCAAAATTTACAACCTGAAAATCATCAAACCCGTTATCAGTCATTAAATCTCTGATCTCAATGAGATCTGCGGCTTCTTCATAAGACACTTCTATAAGTGTGCCACCACTAAAATCTAAACCTAAATTAAGACCTTTAAAACCCAATGATCCAATGGATAAAATTAGTAAAACTAAAGAGGCCATAGTTGCATACCTTCGATAGCTCATGAATGGAATATTAAAGTTCATTAGACTCTTAGCTCCTTAATATTTTTATTTCCATACATCAAATTAACAATGGCTCTCGTTCCCAAGATGGCAGTAAACATAGAAGTTAAAATACCAATTGATAAAGTAATCGCGAAGCCTTTTACGGGACCAGTCCCAATTGCGTAAAGTACGATCGATGCGATCAACGTCGTAACATTTGCATCAACAATGGTTACAAATGCTCTAGAGAAGCCTTCTTGAATAGCTGTTTGGGGATCTTTACCATCTTTGAGCTCTTCTCTGATCCTAGAAAAAATTAACACGTTGGCATCAACGGCCATACCTATAGTAAGAACTATGCCTGCAATTCCAGGAAGAGTAAGGGTTGCTCCCAACAAAGACATAAAGCCTGTAATCAAGACAACATTGGCAAAAAGAGCAATATTTGCAGCAAATCCGAACCAGCGATAATAAAAAAACATAAAAGCAATAACGGAAAGTAAGCCAATGATGATTGATCGAACTCCTAATTCAATATTCTCTTTTCCAAGACTGGGTCCAACTGTTCTTTCTTCAACAAATTTCATTGGAGCTGCCAATGCTCCAGCTCTAAGTAGCAATGCTAGCTCACTAGCTTCTTGAGGTGAGCCTACTCCTGTAATTCTAAATGCAGTTCCAAGAACGGCTTGAACAGTCGCAAGGCTGATAATCTCTTTTTCAATATAAGAGGTTTGTTCGATAACATCATTTCCATCTGCATCCTTAGTAAGAACTGATTTATTTTTCTGCTCAACAAAAAGAACGCCTAAACGTCTTCCAATGTTTCCATTAGTCGCTTTTTGCATTGCGCGTCCGCCTTGCATATCCAAAGTAATATTAACTTGAGCAAATCCACTTTCATCAAAACCAGAGCTTGCATTAGTTACTCTTTCTCCAGCAACAATAATATTTTTTTCTAAAAAAGCTGAGCCCATTCGCTCATCCTGCCAATCAAACTCCTCTTTTCTTAACCTTGATGTGGTTGATGAGGCTTCTAGCCTGAATTCTAAATTTGCAGTTTTACCAATAATCTTCTTTGCGGCGGTAGTATCCTGAACACCAGGCAATTGAACAACAATTCTGCTGCTGCCTTGTCGCTGAACAATTGGTTCACTGACCCCAAGCTCATTAACCCTATTTCTTAAAGTCATAAGGTTTTGGCCCACAGCATAATCTCTGATCTCTTTTATTGCCGACTGAGAATATGCAAGCTCAACAAGGTTTCTCACAGAATTTGCTGTCAAATCAAAAAAAGGAGTTCCAAGGGGAGTAATATTATCTTCATTAAAAATTCTTAGCGCTTTGTTGTAATCTTCATCACTAGCAAAAGAAAATATTAAATCCTTATTATCTTTTCTAGAGCTTTCAACATTGATGTGATCATCTCTAAATTTCTTCCTGTATTCATTCAGCAATGACTCCAAGCGATTATCTAGTGCGCTATCGATATCTACCTCTAATAGAAAGTGGACACCACCAGATAAATCTAAACCTAGTTTTAATGGTCCGCCACCAATATTTCTAAGCCATTGAGGTGTAGTTGGCTCTAGATTTAATGCAACAATTGCTTCGTCAAGCAAGATTTTCTGCAACGCAGCTTTACCAGCAAGCTGATCATCAAAAGAATTAAACTTTGCAACGATGTTATTATCTTTGAGTCCAACTGATTCAACGCCAGTAGATTGATCTTCTAATATGACCTTTACTTGATTCAATAAAATCTGATCTGCAGATTTACCTGAATCAGTGTATGCAATCTGAATTGCGGGCTTAGCAGGATATAAGTTTGGCAAAGAATAAATTATGCCAATAGACAACACCATCAATATGAAAGTGTATGTCCAGATTGAGAATCTATTCATAATCTTTTTTTTAGTCAATTGATGCGATAGTACCTTTTGGCAAGGTATTCGCGATAGCAGTTTTTTGAAGTTTAAAAGTAATGTTTTCGCTTACTTCGATTGAAACATAAGGTCCTTTAATTTCTTTGATGCGGCCAATGATTCCACCTGCAGCGACTACTTCATCACCTTTCTCAAGTCCATCCATCATTTCTTGCAAAGCCTTCATACGCTTTTGCTGAGGTCGAATAGTCATAAAATACATGAGGGCTAAAAAACCTATAAAAAAAACAATAATAGGATCTGGTAACCACCACGGTAATTGTTGCTGTGTCTCGTTCATGCAATCTCCCTAGATTAAATGCTTGGGTACGTCTAAATGCCGCTTATTATAAAAGTCTTTTATGAACTTGGCGAATGAATCTGATTCAATTGATAGACGAATTTCATTCATGAGACTTTGATAATAGTAGATATTATGAAAACTATTCAATATTGAACCAAGCATTTCATTGGTTTTATCGAGATGGTTTAAATATGCTTGAGAGTAATTCTTACAAACCTTGCATCCACAGATAGGATCGATAGGCTCATCTGAATTTTTGCTTGGAGCATTTCTAATGTTTAACACACCATAAGATGTAATAAGCTGGCCATTTCTTGCATTTCGTGTGGGTAAGACACAATCAAACATATCTACTCCATAAAAAACTGCCTCTACAATATCCTCAGGTTTTCCTACTCCCATTAGATAGTGGGGTTTAGATGCAGGCAAATGGGGTGCAAGGTGCTTAAGTATTCTTGTCTTATCTTCCTTAGGCTCGCCAACACTTAATCCGCCAACAGCAATCCCATCAAAGCCAATTTCTTCTAACCCTTTAAGTGATTCAATTCGAAGGTCCTCATGCATGCCGCCTTGAACAATTCCAAATAAAGCGGAGTCTGAATTATGAGCTTCACGAGATCTTTTTGCCCATCGCAAGGATAACTCCATGGAAGCTCTGGCTTGGTCATTTTCTGCAGGATACGGAGTACATTCGTCAAGCACCATAACAATATCCGAACCAAGATTTGCTTGAATCTGCATTGAGTCTTCTGGACTCATAAAGCATTTCTTTCCATCGTATGGAGATTGAAAGCTAACGCCCTCTTCAGTGATTTTTGCTAGATCTCCTAGACTCCATACTTGAAAACCTCCAGAATCAGTAAGTATGGGTTTGTCCCAATTAGAAAACTTATGCAGTCCGCCCAAATTTTTAATTAGTTCATCTCCAGGTCTTAGCATGAGATGATAGGTATTCCCAAGAATAATTTCAGACCCCGTTTCCTCTAGACTCTCAACTTCTAATGCCTTGACCGTTCCATTTGTTCCTACTGGCATGAAAGCAGGTGTCTGTACTTTACCCCTTGGGAAATCTAACTCCCCTCGCCTGGCATAACCAGAAGTAGCAGAAACATTAAACTTCATAATATTTCAAAAGCATCGCATCACCATACGACAAAAATCTATATTCTTTTTCAAGTGCTGTTTTATAGATATCCATCATTTTTTCATACCCTATAAAAGCAGCAACAAGCATCAGCAAAGAAGATTTTGGTAAGTGAAAATTAGTAATCATATGATCAACAACTTTAAACTTATAGCCCGGATAAATAAATAAAGAAGTTTCACCTTTAAATGCTGATGGCTTATCTTGAAACGCTGTCTCAATAGCTCTAACTGAAGTTGTACCAACAGCAATAATTTTACCCTTACTCGCTTTGACTCTTTTAACCTGCTCAATTAACTCAGAGTTAACTTCAACTAGTTCTTTATGAATCACATGATCTTCAATGTGATTTGTTTTTACTGGTTGAAAAGTTCCCGCCCCAATATGTAAATTTACATAGCCAAGCTCTACACCTTTATTCTCAAGTTCATTGAGGAGCTCTTGATCAAAGTGCATGCCAGCAGTAGGCGCAGCAACAGATTCTTTTTTATCAGGATCAGCATAGATGGTTTCGTACCTCTCTTCATCTAGCTTTTCTGCTGCTCTGTTCATGTAGGGCGGTAATGGGATTTGACCGTATTGCTCAAATAAAGATTTAGGATTATCAGACCATTCTAAGATAAAGAAATTATCTTGCCGACCAAGGACAGTAGCCAAATATTTTGTGCCCTGGAGTGCAAATACTAGCTCCGCTCCCTCTTTCGGAGCCCTGGATGACTTAATTTGAGTTAAAGTCTTATGATCAGATAAAAACCTTTCCAGAAGAAGCTCTATTTTTCCACCGGTAATTTTCTCTCCATGTAATCGCGCTGGAATAACAGAAGTTTTGTTTAATATCAAAAGATCTCCCTCATTTATATGCTTTCCAATATCTTTAAAAGCTTTATGCTGAATAGATTCAGTGGCAACAAGCAACTTTGAATCAGTTCTTTGCGAAGAAGGATATTGAGCAATAAGATGCTCTGGAAGATCGTAATTGAATTTCTCTGTTTTCATTGAAGGTGCTAATTCTAAAAGATGTTGAACTCAGCTACAATGACCGCCGTGCCCCATTGGCGGAATTGGTAGACGCGCGCGATTCAAAATCGCGTTCCTTCGGGAGTACCTGTTCGACTCAGGTATGGGGCACCAAGCCTGCAAAATAAAAAATAACTATACAATCAAATTTCTTGAAATATTTTTATTATGTTTAAATATCAACTTTAAAAACTTCTACACTTTATTAAATTATAAAATGCTTAATCCTAATTTATATCAGAAAATCGTGATTAAGGTTGGTTCGGCTGTTCTAGCAAAGCCAAACGGCTCAGTAAATCATTCAATTTTATCTGCGATTAGTGAGGATATTGCTTGGTTGCTCAAAAAAAAACATGAAGTTCTGGTGGTATCTTCTGGGGCAATAGCACTGGGTAAAAAGAAAATTAACTTGTCTAAAGAACCGGGACTTTCTGAATCTCAGGCAATGGCGGCACACGGTCAAATTGAATTAATGTCAGCATGGAAAAAAAATCTAAATAAATTTTCTATTCCTATTGGCCAAATGTTATTAACTCCACGAGATACGGAACTAAAAATATCGTCTCAAAACGCAAAACAAACAATTAGCAAGCTTTTAGAGGCTGGTTGTTTGCCAATTATTAATGAGAACGACAGTACAGCAACTGATGAGATTAGATTTGGTGACAATGATTTGCTGGCTGCAAAAGTTGCAAAACTTGTTGGAGCAGATTTATTGGTTATGCTTTCAAGAGTGGATGGGCTATATGCCTCTGAAGAGGATATTGATAAGAATAAACCTAGTTCTATAATCAAAGAGGTAAAAAAAATTACGCCAAAAATTAAAAGAATGGCAGGTAATGCCAGTGTTATGGGTAAAGGTGGAATGATTTCAAAAATTGAAGCAGCTGAGATTTGCTTAAAAAATAAATGCACGATGGTGATAACCTCAGGAAGTAATAAAAAGCCAATCAGAGCTCTATCGGGAAGAGCTAAATCTACATGGTTTATAAAAAAATGAATAAAGAGCTTTCTAAGGCGCTGAATGATATAGGTCTAAAGGCTAAAGCTGCCAGCGCAATACTGAATACTGTAACCGGTGATCAAAAAAATCAATTTTTTGACTTAGCTATTTCGGCAATTCAAGAAAATGCTGATGAGATTCTTGCTGCCAACCAAATTGATATTAAAGCTGCAAAAGATAATGGGAAAGATGATGCTTTCATTGATCGCTTGGCGCTAGATAAGACTGGCCTTCAAGGAATATGCAATACTTTAAATGAAATTAAATTATTTGAAGATCCTGTTGGGAGAGAGCTGGCTTCTTGGCAGAGACCTAATGGTTTAAATATTTCAAGAGTAGCAACGCCTCTTGGGGTAATAGGTTTAATCTTTGAAAGCAGGCCTAATGTTGCTGCCGATGCCGGAGGCTTATGTCTCAAGTCTGGCAATGCTGTAATCTTGCGAAGCGGGAAAGATGGACTTCGATCTGCTACAGCAATTGTGAACTCTCTACAAAATGCGCTAATAAGTGCAAACCTTCCGAAAGAATCCATTCAAATAGTTCCCTTTAAAAGCAGAGAAGCTGCAACAATGATGCTGGAGGGGCTGAATGGTTCAATAGATGTCATAGTTCCTAGAGGAGGCAAAAGTCTTGTTGCAGAAGTTGAAAAATCAGCAAAAGTACCTGTTTTTGGTCATTTAGAAGGGATTTGCCATATATATGTTGATGAATATGCAGATGAAAAAAAAGCTTTATCTGTTTGCTTTAATGCAAAAATGCGCAGAACTGGGATTTGTGGTGCAGTAGAAACAATACTTGTTCATAATAAAATTGCTCAGTCTTTTGTACCTAAACTTGTTGCATTATTATCAGATGTAAGCTGTGAAGTAAGATGCTGTGACGAAACTATTAGTCTAGATGACAGAGCTGTCCCAGCAACATCAGAAGACTGGTCAACAGAATACCTCGCTCCTATTGTAAGCCTGAAATCAGTTTTAAATATTGAGGAAGCAATTACTCATATTGAAAATTTTGGGACCGGTCATACTGAATCAATTATTAGCGAGAATTTGCAAAATCAATCCATGTTCACGAATTCTATTGATAGTGCAATTGTAATGATTAATACTTCCACTCAATTTGCTGATGGGGGTGAATTTGGTCTTGGCGGTGAAATAGGAATTGCTACAGGAAAATTTCATGCAAGAGGTCCAGTTGGCGTTGATCAACTTACAAGCTTTAAATATATCGTTTCAGGCGATGGTCAAATAAGGAATTAACTTAAATATATACATCAAATCTAGTAGTTTTGCCTAGAACTTGATAATTAATTTTCAAGGAAAATGACTTGGCTTTAATGGGTCTTTTAACAACCATTTTTTTAGAAGGTATTAGTTGCAAAACTTCAAAATCTTCCAAGGGATCATTGTCTAAAGACTCTGCTTCTAAGATCTTTTCTATATACTCCAATTTTCCAGATCCAAGAGCATTCTTCTTTGTTGATGGATACATAGGGTCAAAATAAATTACATCAAAGTTTTTTGCCTGAACAGCATATGAACATGCATTAGTATTGATAAGATCAAGTTTTTCAAAAATAGTCTGATCATCGCTTCGCCTTATGCCATCTTGCAATAAATGAAATAAAATTTTGCTTTCCTCAAGGGCAGTAACTTGGTGACCTAGGCTTAGGAACAATAAAGCATCTTGCAGCATTCCAGCCGTGCAATCTAAAATATTTAACGGTAGATCTGATTTGCCTAAAGCTTTTTTTATGAGTTTTTCGTGATCAACTCTTTTGAGGCGCCACCCTGTCGAGCCAGAATTAAAATCAATCAACAATTTATTGCTTGATCTTGCATCTGGATGGAAAAATGATAGCCCAGCTTCCGATAGATCGAAATGAGGATGACTAATCAATTTTTGATTAGTGCTTGCAGTAGTTCCAAAATTGCTTGCAATTTTTTCAGCTAAGTCTCGTTGATTTGTATCTACGTATACAAGAGGCGGAATCATATGAGTAAAAGAACGATACCCAAAGCAACTCTATAAAGAACAAATGGAGTCATTCCAATCCTTTCAACAAACTGAAGGAAACTCTTAATGGTAATAAATGCTATAAAAGCTGAGCCAATGAACCCGGTTAGTATAATTAACATATCACTTAATGCTATTGAATAAGCTCCCTTGGCAAGCATTAATATCAACGCACCCAAAATAGTGGGTATGCTTAATAGAAAAGCAAACCTTGAGGTATCTTTTAAATTTAATCCAATAATTAATGCTCCTGTTATTGCCATCCCAGATCTGGAGGCTCCTGGAAAAACAGCCAATGCTTGAAAACAACCAATGATCAGAGCTGCAAATAAAGTTAACTCAGTTAACGACCTAGATTGGCTTGAGGACTTAAAGGCAGTGAATAATAAACCAGCAAATACTAGATTTGCCCAAGCAATTGAATGGATATTTGAAGATCTAGACTCAGTCAATTCAGATGCAAGCAACCCTACTAAAACAATTGGCAAAGTTGCAACAATAAGGTGAAGTCCCAGGAAGAAATTTTCTTTGTTTCTATTTTTTGTCCAGGGTGCCCAAGCATAGAGCAATCCTTGAATTTCTTTTTTAAAATAATAAATTACTGCGGCCAAGGTTCCGGCATGAACTGATATATCAAAGGCAATACCAAAATCTTTAGCTCCAAAAAGCAATGAAGGAAACAATAAATGCGCTGAACTGGAAACAGGTAAAAATTCAGTCAGGCCTTGAATCAAGGCAAGAAGAAGCGCAAGGAGAAAATCTGAAATCATGATTTTTTATAATCAGGAGTTTTAAGATAGACAGGATTTGCATTTTCAGGGAGAAAACTCTCGCCAGATTCCAACCTTGTCATAGCTATTGTTGCAATTGGCTCAGCACTTCCAAAGGCTTGGGATAGAAACTGCGGATTGTTTTCTGCAGCCTTTGGCCAGCCAGTGCCAGCAAAATAGCAATCATCCTTTTTCAATAAGGTTGATAACTCTTCCATTGGTAAAACACCCTCAGCTGAAATTGGATTGAGCTTATGATTATTTTTCTGATAACTGCAAAAATAACTTTCATTTATATCCGCCTCTATGGCAACATAAATTTTTGCTTCAGTCTCATCAATCCAATTAGACGCCTCATGAGCAATTGATTCGAGATTTGAAATTGCTATTAATGGTAATTTCTTCACTTCAGCAATAGCTTTTAAAAAAGAGGCAGTTATTCTGAGTGCGGTGTAAGAGCCTGGGCCACAAGCAAAAGCCAATCCATCAAGACTATCAAAGTCTTCTTTCGAATTAAAATTAATGCTTGAAAAAAGTTTATCCCAGTCAGGCCTATCTTTTCGAGCATGAGTTTGAGTAAAAGTATTTACTTCTTGATCGTTAAGCAGTGAGATTGATGAATAATTTCCACTGACATCAAGAGATAAAATTTTCATTTAATTAAAAATTTTTTTAATATCCTCAAATACTTTTTCAACAGATTGAGAGCCATCCACAACAATATACTTAAGAGAACTTTTACTTTCCTGAGATTGATAGTAAGCAACAAGTGGCTTAGTTTCATCTTGATAGACTTGCAAGCGATGTTTGACTGTTTCAAGCATATCATCCTCTCTTTGAATAAGAGGCTCTCCAGTCATATCATCAATACCCTCATTTTTAGGCGGTTGATAAACAAGATGGTAGTTTCTTCCAGAACCTGGATGCACCCTTCTGCCTGACATCCTGTCTACGATTACATCATCATCAACCTTAATTTCAATAACATGAGTAAACTCTATACTATTTTCAACACATAAATCTGCTTGGCCAACAGTTCTTATGCCGCCATCAAATAAAAACCCTTTCACGCAATCATCCTGAGCAATGCGATCTAGAATTAACTCAATGATGATTTGATCTGAAACTAGGCCTCCAGAATTCATAATATCAGTAACTTTTTTACCTAGCTCACTGCCGGATGCTATAGCTGATCTCAACATATCGCCTGTGCTAATTTTAGGAATTCTGAGAGATTCACAAATAATATCTGCCTGAGTGCCTTTTCCAGCACCTGGTGGTCCCAAGAGAAGTATTTTATTCATGTTTCTAATACTGCAAATGCAAGTAGATGGTTGCTTTCATCGGCTAGACTAACATGGGATTTAGTGATGCCCAAGTCCATAAGATAAGATTTTGCACTAGCCGATAAAAAGATTTCTGGTTTCCCAAGCGCATTTCTTAATATTTGAATATCTTTAGGGAAGATTGGATCTTTAAAGCCTGTCCCAAGGGCTTTGACAAAAGCTTCTTTGCCTGCAAATTGTTTGCCAAGATAGAATTGTTTTGGTCCAATTGCCAATTCAGCATATTCTTGAAGCTCTTGAGCACCCAAGATTTTTTTAGCAAATGCAGATAAAGATTTCATTTTTTTTATTCTATCTAAATCAACTAAATCTGTGCCTATTCCATAAATCATATTCTAATTTTTTTAAAAAAATCTCTGCTGCTGAGCTCCCTTCCATCCAAGCATGCGCTAATAGCAACCTGTAATAACTGTTTTAATTTTAACTTATCAATTCTTTCAAGGGTTCTATTTTTTATATCTGCAATCTCCACCGCAGAGAAACCCTTAACATCACCTGCATTATGAAACCCCTTTTCTGGTATGTATGAATAAATAATAGAATCTTTAAACTCTGAATTTTCTTTGCTATCTGTATCAAAATTAATCCCATAACCAAGCACATCAAGAAGGTCTAACTCGAAGACCCTTAAATCTAATTCAGAAATTGCATCTGCTCTGGCTAGCTCAACAAAGTTTTGGTAAAGATCATATAGCTCTTGATTGGGCAGTCCTTTGGGTAGAAGACGTATCATTAACTCATTCACATAAAGATAGGTATAAAGATCATGCGGCCCCTTGATTGACTGAGAAACAAAGTTTGAGTCTATCTGGGTCAAGGTCTTCATCTCTGATTTGCCTGTAACAATTATTCTCAAAGCAGAAAAAGGAAGTAAATGGCCAAAAAACTTTGATCGAGGGTTTTTTGCGCCCTTGGCCATAATAGAAACTTTTCCGGAAGATTCCGTGAAGACATCTGCAATGATGGATGTGTCTCCATAAGACCTAGCATGCAAAAGAAAGCAAGGCTCCCAGTTAAGAGGCATCTTGGTTGCTACCAACTCCCAGGCTGCTTAAATACTGAGCATCATTATTCCAATTCTTGTTTACTTTAACAAAAGTTTTTAATAAGACTTTTTTGTGAATCATTTTTTCAAGCTCAACCCTAGTTTGTTGCCCTATTCTTTTTAAATTAGAGCCTTCATGACCGATAACAATGCTTTTTTGACTATCTCTAGCAACATAAATGATGACGCCTATCGATAACATTTTACCTTCCATGGTCTTTGTTTCTACTGCCACATACGTCTCATGAGGTAACTCATCTCCAAGCGACCTAATAATCTTTTCCCTAACAAGCTCGCTAATGAAGAAGTTATCAGGGATTTCTTTATCTTCGGGTTCAGCTGGATATAAATGATTATTCTCTGGAAGAGATTTTTTAATACACCCAAGCAAATCGTCAATTCCATCATGATTTTTTGCAGAAATAGGGACATAGTCACTGAAAGGGTAAATTGAATCAATTTCTTGAATTAAAGGCAGAAGATCATTTTTATTTTGCACCTGATCAACTTTATTTAAAACACAAATAGAAGGAACCTGAGTCTCTTTAATTTTCTTAAGCACCTGGCGATCCTGATCCTGCAATGAGGTTCGCTGCAGCACAAATAAAACTAGATCAGAGTCTTCAATAACGCTTAAGGCTGAGTGATTTAATACTTTGTTAAGGGTTTTGGTGGCGTTGAGATGAATTCCGGGTGTGTCTAAGAAAATCATTTGAAACTCTTCATCGGTTTTAACTCCTAGAATATTATTTCTAGTAGTTTGAGATTTGCGGGAAGTGATAGATATTTTTTTATCTAAGATGGTGTTTAGCAGAGTTGATTTACCAACATTAGGCTTGCCAACAATAGAAATATACCCACAAAACTGCTTTTTCATGATTCTTCCAATTCAAGCAAAATCAATTCTGCAACCTTCTGCTCAGATTCTTTCTTGATAGAATCAGACGCATGGAAAGTTTTACCATTAAACGTAACAGTGCAATCAAAATAATTGCCTTCTTTATTAGATATAACTAAATACCTAGGTAGTTCTGCTCCTTTAGCCTGCAAGGCTTCTTGCAATCTTGATTTTGCATCTTTGAGTTCTGCAAAGGCATTTAAAAGGGAAAAACTATTTTGAAAAATCTGCAAAATAAACCCTTTGCTCTCTTCGAAACCTAACTCAATAAAAATCGCTCCGATGCAAGCCTCTAGAGCCCCTGCATAAATTGAATGCTTGTGCGTTTGATCTAATTTATTGGTTCCTTTTGAGGTTTGGAGTAAATCTTTGCAGTCCAATTGCTGAAAAACTTCTGCCAGCGATTGTGTATTAACCAGGGAGGCTCTCATTTGGGTTAACTTACCTTCGTTCAAATCGGTAAAACGATTAAAAAGATACTCAGATACAACAATTTCCAAAACTGCATCTCCCAGAAACTCTAACCTTTCGTTGTTTTGATCAGAAGAAACGCTTTTATGCACAAAGGCTTGTTTAAATAGGGGTAGCTCCAAATATAATTTATTAACTGCTAAAGAATTTTTACTCATCGAATTTATTGAATAAAGCCTGTTCTTTCAAACGATGGCAAGCAAGTCCAACATTCCCATGACATCCAAATTAATTCTCCAGTACCCATAAAATTTTCTCTTGGAACAAATCCCCAGACTCTTGAATCACTTGAATTATCTCTATTATCTCCCATAACAAAATAATGATTTGCTGGAACAATAAACTCCTCAGGATAGGAGGAACTCCCTCCTAAGATTCTTATTATTCGGTCTGAATTACCTAAATTTTCTTTTAACAAAGTCTCTGCTGCTGCTGTGGAGATAAGTTCCTGCTGTATAGCTTCGCCATTTACATATATCTTTTTATTAAGATAGCCAATAGTATCTCCAGGCTTACCAATTAAACGTTTTATGTATGGCACATTGACATGTGGCGGAATAAAAACAACAACATCTCCATACTCAGGATCTGCTGATAAAGCAAAAGTGCCGCCAATTCTATTAACCTTTAAGCCGTAACTATGTTTATTGACTAAAATAAAGTCTCCAACCTTAAGGCCGGGAATCATTGATCCAGAAGGTATCTGATATGGTTCGTAGATAAAGGTTCGCAGAACAAAAATTAGAAAAACTGGAACAAACCAGCCTCTACCTGTTGTTTTCAATAAAGCATTTTTACTGAATACGCCAACCAGTAAAATAATTAAACAGATCAATGAGCCAATCAATAAAACAGATCCCAAATCTCCCGCATTAACAAAAATCCTATAGATGCCAACCAAGGATGATGAAAGGCCGGTGATATAAATAATTTGCTGCGATTGATCAGTTAATGTATCTTGCAAAACTTGATAAATCCATACTCCTATAAGTCCAAACACTGCTAGCAAAGATAATAAGAAGATTGGATCACCAAACATTATTTCTCTCCTGAATTGAAGTAATTTAAAAATGCTTCCTGAGGTATTGAGACTCTTCCAAACTGTTTCATTTTCTTTTTACCTTCTTTCTGTTTCTCAAGCAATTTCTTTTTACGCGTGATATCTCCACCATAACATTTTGCAGTAACATTCTTTCTAAGAGCCTTAACAGTCTCTCGAGAAATAATTTTAGAACCCAAAGCAACCTGTATGGGTATATCAAACATTTGGCGAGGAATAAGTTTTTGTAAATTTTTTGCCACTTCTCTTCCTCGACTCATTGCAAAGTCTTTGTGGATGATGATAGACAAAGCATCAACAACATCGTTATTAAGCAATACGTCTAATTTAATTAGATTGGATGCTTTAAATTCAGTAATATTGTATTCAATAGAAGCATAGCCTTTGGTGGTAGATTTTAGCCTATCAAAAAAATCAATAATAACTTCTGCAAGCGGCATTTCAAATACAATGGAAACTTGGTTGCCAAAATATGTCATTTCTTTCTGGGTGCCTCTTTTTTGCGTACATAATGTAATTACATTCCCTACATAGTCTTTTGGAGTCAAGATGGTTGCTAAAACATAGGGCTCTCTAATTTCATTAACATTGCTTAGAGCTGGAAGTTGGGATGGACTATCGCAATCTATGATCTCACCATCAGTCTTTACCACTTGATATTGAACAGATGGAGCGGTAGAAATTAAATTTAGGTCGTATTCTCTTTCAAGCCTTTCTCGAACAACTTCTAGATGCAGAGTTCCTAAAAAACCACACCTAAAACCAAAACCTAATGCATCGGATACCTCAGGTTCATATATTAAAGCGGAATCATTTAATACAAGTTTAGAAAGAGCATCTCGAAATTTTTCATACTCATCAGAGTCAACCGTAAACAAGGATGCAAAAACTTTGGGCAGAACTTTTTGAAACCCAGGCAAAGGCTTAGATGTATCATTTTTTGAATCAAGAATAGTATCGCCAACCGGGGCCCCCTGAATATTTTTTATGCCAGCAACCATGTAGCCAACTTGGCCAACATTTAATTCTTTTTTTGCAATTTTTTTTGGAGAAAAAATTCCTATTTGATCTGCTAAATAGGATTGCTGCGTTGAATATACCTTGATTTTTTGACCTTCTTTAATAGAACCATTTGTAACCTTAATCAAAGAGACAACTCCTAAGTATGAATCAAACCACGAATCAATAATCAACGCTTCAAAAGCTGAGCTTGGATCTCCTTCAGGTGGCGGAATATTATCCACCAAAAGATTCAATAACTCCTCTATTCCCTGACCAGTCTTAGCGCTTACCAATGGAGCCGAGGTTGCATCAATCCCAATCATCTCTTCGATTTCTTGCTTTACTCTATCTGGCTCTGACTGAGGTAAATCAATTTTATTTATTACGGCCAATACCTCAAGGTTTTGATCCACTGCGGTGTAACAATTAGCTAATGTTTGAGCTTCTACACCTTGTGATCCATCAACAACTAATAGAGCGCCCTCACAAGCAGATAGTGAACGAGAAACTTCATAAGAAAAATCTACATGTCCAGGTGTATCAATAAAATTTAGTTGATAGATTTCTCCATTTCTCTTGTAATCAAGAGTTACAGCTTGTGCTTTAATGGTAATTCCACGCTCTCTTTCAATGTCCATTGAGTCAAGAATTTGCTCAGACATTTCTCTTTGAGAAAGGCCTCCACAATATTCTATCAATCGATCAGACAGAGTAGACTTCCCATGATCAATATGGGCAATAATGGAGAAGTTTCTAATATTTTTCATCTTCTAATAAATGCATGACTATTCTATAAGAAAAGCTGATGTGTTATCAGCTTTTCTTATGCATTTAAGATGGATTTAATCTACGGTTACTGCAACAAAGAATCTATTATTGTTTCGACGACCTACAATTGCTAATTTATCTCCTGCATCAAATTGCTCAATCAATTCCTCAAAAGACTCTGCATCCTCTATGGCGTAACGCTTACCTTGAGAAATAACTTCGGTAATAATGTCTCCTCTGGTTAATTTTCCATAAGCAGGAGATCCATTATTTACCCTTAAAACTAAGACTCCATTTTGAGGATCGCTTGGTCGAGAATTATCTTCAGACAGATCTTCAATCTTCAGCCCCAATGGATCAGTAGAAATTTCTGTTTTAGCTGGAACAAATGTTCTTTCATCAGCAGGTAATTCACCTAAAACAAATTTCAAGTTAACATTTTTCCCGTCGCGAATAACTTTTGCATTTGCTTTTGTTTTAGGCTGGATTCTTCCAACAACATGAGGTAAATCTGAACCAAATTTAATTTCTTTGCCATTGAATTCAATTATTACGTCTCCCGCCTGAAGACCAGCATCGTCACCAGATTCACCCTTCTCAACATCAGTAATTAGAGCGCCATAAGGTTTATCCATGCTCAGCGCTTCAGCAAGGTCATTGTCCACCTCACCAACTCTAACGCCAAGGTATCCTCGAGCAACACTTCCATCTTCGATGATCTGGCTAGCAACTTCCATGGCAACATCTATAGGGATTGCGAATGCAAGACCTTGATAGCCCCCACTTCGAGAATAGATTTGCGAATTAATTCCTACAACCTTTCCATCTAAATCAAATAATGGTCCTCCAGAGTTCCCAGGATTAATTGCAACATCAGTCTGAATAAAAGGAACATAATTTCCAATGTTTTGATTCTGAATACTCCTTCCTTTTGCGCTCACAATTCCTGCAGTGACTGAAAAATCAAAGGAAAATGGGGATCCAATTGCAACGACCCAATCTCCAACCTTAAGTTTCTCACTATCACCAATTGAGACTTTCGGTAAATTTTTACCTTTAATCTTTAGAACAGCTAGGTCTGATAGAGGATCAATTCCAACCACCTCGGCAGAAAACTCTCTTCTGTCATTTAAAGAAACTGTAATTTCTTCAGCTTCATCAACAACATGGAAGTTTGTTAATAAATAGCCATCTTTAAAAATAAAGCCAGAGCCATATGCTACAGCCTCTCTTGTTTCAGGCTGTTGAGGCTGAGGGAAGCCTCTACCCCTTGGAATACCAAAGAACCTCTCAAACTCATCAAAGCCTCTCAATGAATTTTGCATTTTTACCTCTTTACGAGAAGTTATATTCACCACAGCAGGTGCAGAAGCCTCAACCAGTTCTGAAATATTAGCAGGCAATGCTGCATTGATTAAAGATGTAAATCCTAGAACTAATAAAAGAGCAATCTTATTTTTAAAAAGATTCATGTTATTTCCTTTGATAAATTGATTGGATCATAGGGTCAGCCACAGATGGAGGGACATCCCCATAAGCAGTTAGCAGCCTTCCATCTTGCAACGGAATTAAATAAATCCAATTATTATTTGCTTTAAAGTATTTTACCTTTTTAATACCAAGTTGTTTATTTTCAAGATGAAAAAATAAATTATTTCTTCCATTTGAATATTGATTGGGGTTATTTGGGTTGACTGAAAAGCCTACTGGGACCCAGTTTTTAGAAACCTGCTGGGAATTATGAGATTGATTAGATTGCATAATATGAATCATATGCTCCATGATATTTTGATCAGCATTTAACAATTGATTTTTGGCCTGATCACTTGAAAGTGCTGATGAAAGCTGCAAAGAGCTATCTCTATCAACTTGAAAACGATCTTCGTCAAACTGATACAAAATTATTAATGTGATCATGACGGTTGCTGCGGCTGTTACCAAATTACTCATCAGGGGGTTAATCTTGCTGAGATAATCTTTTAAAAATGAAACTTTTGGAGTTTTTTGCTCCGAATGCCTTTGAACCAGCGCCGAAATAAGTCCAAATTTATGAAAAGTTTCTTTCAAGCTTGCATCTGCATTCATCTCAGCAAGACTCTCTTGCATTTCTTTAGATGAAAGCTCGCCATCATATAGGGCGGATAGTTTTTCTAAGTCTTTATCCATTTAAAATATTCTCCTGATTCATAAATTCCAAAATTAGTGCTCTGGCTCTAAATATTCTTGATCTAACTGTTCCAATTGGGCATTGAAGTATTTGAGCTATCTCATCATAGGTTTTTCCATCAATCTCCCTTAGTGTAAAAGCTGTCTTAGTTTCAGTATCAAGAGTTTGAATGAATTCCATAATCTTATTTTCTGACTCCATTGCAATAAGCTCGGTTTCTGGTGATAGATACTGAGGAACGTCGTGTTCATTTTGATCTAATGAGTCAGTAATCTTTGAGCTTTTAGAAAAGCTGCTAGCAAAATCATTCTTTGCCATGTTTATTCCTATCCTGTAAATCCAGGTAAAAAGAGCGCTATCTCCTCTGAAAGAGTCAATTTTTTGCCACACTCTAATAAATGTCTTTTGGCATAACTCCTCTGCTTGATCTGGAGATTTTGTATATGCGGTCAAAGAAGACATTAGTTTTGGCTGATACTTTAAAACCATGGCTTCAAATGCCATTGTGTTTCCAGCTTTAATTTCATTTAAAAGCACTTCATCACCTTTGCTAACTCCCATATGTTTCCTCGCTTATTTGGACAAAGGTAAGATGGAAAAGTTTCACTTGCCTGTGAAGTTTTTTAGGTTATTTAAAATAAAGCTCTCTTTCTCAGGGCTATTTAAAGATTCATTTTTAAATATAAAATCATATAGAGGCTGATCTTCAAGGTCTAAAATACTATTAAACATCTCAAAATCTTCTTGGGAAAGAGTATCCAGCCTATCTTCACTGTACCTCCTAAACAGCAGATCAAGCTCTCTCAAGCCCCTTCTGCACTTCCATTTTGTTTTATTGATGTCTGTATTCATTTATTAATCTAATATAGTATCTTTATTGAAATTATTAATTAAATAAATTGTTAAATTCTGAATTTATAAAATATGGAGCTGTAAATCTTGGGGATATTGCAGTAATTCATTTGAATGGTGATTTTGACTCCGTCTTGAATCTATTACAAGGACAAGTAACATCAGATTGTACTTTGATCAATGGACAATTAGGTCAAATCTCATCGTTATGCAATGCAAAAGGTTTTATTTTATGCAACTTTGAAATTGTTTTTGATCAAAACAAGTGGCTAATTATCATTGGAAACCCCCTAAAAGATATTTTTTTAAATGAAATAACTAAATTATTACCATTTTATAAAGTCTCTGTTGAGCTCCTCAGTTCCAAAGTTATAGGTTTTACAAGAAAACAAGATCAGGCAATGCTACCAAATGAACATCTTATTTTAAGTTCAGATATTGCGTCTTTATCCTTATTGATTGATAAACATAATAAATATAAAGATGATTTAGATATTCTCAGCAAAGAGAACTGGGCTATTAATCGAAAAATTATGGGTGATCATCAAATTGAGCTTGAGGAAACAGGCAAATATAGACCCCACGAATTAGGGCAACACAATACCAGGGTTAGCTTTAACAAGGGTTGCTTTAAAGGACAAGAAATAATTGCAAGAATGGAGTATTTAGGAGAATTAAAGAAAGAAACTAGATTGATTACTTACTCAAATCAAAAAGAAGTTTCTGAGTTTATAATTATAGGCAAGAGCTACAAGGACCAAGAAACAATTTTCTCATCTTGCTTTGGAAAAATAGACAGCTTTTCCAATAAAAATTAATCCAGCTCCCAGTTAATTTCACTAGAGCCATTCTCTATTAAAATTTTATTAATTTCTGAAAAATGCTTGCACCCAAAAAATCCCCTGTAAGCAGAAAGAGGTGAAGGATGAGGAGCGGATAAAATTTTATTTTCCTTGCTATCAATTAAATGATATTTTTTTTGAGCTACACTCCCCCATAAAACAAAAATCATATTTCCTCTTCGACTCAACTGAGAAATAATTTTATTTGTTAATTTATCCCAACCTAATTCCCGATGTGAGTTTGGTTGTCCTTGCTCTACTGTTAAGACAGAATTTAATAGTAAGATTTTTTGTTGAGCCCAAGAAGTTAGATCGCCGTGTTGAGAAATTGGAATATTTAAATCATTTTTTAGTTCAAGAAAAATGTTTTTTAGAGAAGGAGGAATCATAATTTCTTTATTAACTGAGAAAGATAAACCGTTTGCTTGCCCAAAACCATGATAAGGATCTTGACCTAAAATTAATACTTGAGCCTCATTAAAATCTACCAATTCTAGGGCGCGAAATATAGATGGAATTGGTGGAAATATAAGCGTATTTTTGGTATTTAATTTTAAAAATTTTGACCCAATCTCATCTAAAAAATCTTTACAAAATCCTTTGCCAAGTGGCTCTAGCCAAGAATCAGGAAAGTTAAATATATTCAAAAAAATTACTCTAAAAAACTGCTTATATTTTATCCACAGTTTCTGTGGATAAAGCTTGGGATAACTTAATATTCATACATTTTAGACTGATTTGGTAAGGTTTAATGCAAATTGATCAAAAACTAATCAATTAATAATAAAATTACCTTAAATCAATAACTTATAGTATATTTAGGTTAGACTAATACGTTTTTGGGTAAATATTAATACAGTCTCATTAACACTATTTTGGTCTGTGGGCAAGTATTTTTTTAAAAAAAAATAAATTAGAATAGATCCTCCTTATAGTAACTATAAATAATCCATATGAATGATCAAAAAAACACTCTTTTTTCAGCGTACAACATGAATGGTTTAAACCTAAGAAATAGAGTTGTAATGGCTCCTATGACAAGGAATTTTTCACCAAATGGAATACCTAAAGATTATGCTCCAAGCTACTATGCACGAAGGGCTCAAGGTGGTGTTGGCTTGATACTGACTGAAGGAGTAGAGGTGAGTCATCGAGCTGCAAGCGGTTACCCAAATTGCCCAAATTTAGAAACAGATGACGCAAAAAAAATGTGGGGAAAAGTCGTCTCTGAGGTTCATAAAAATAATTCATCTATCTTCTGTCAGCTCTGGCATGTGGGTGGAATTAGAAAACCAGGAATGCCCCCTCTCCCAGAAATTCCAGGGTTTACTCCATCCGGTTATGTGGTTCCTGGTAAGAAAGTAGCTCATGAAATGACACATGAGGAAATTAAAGAATTGATTGAGGTTTATGCTGAAGATGCAAAGATTTGTGAGGAGATTGGATTTGATGGAGTAGAAATTCATGGAGCGCATGGGTATTTAATTGATCAGTTTTTTTGGGATCAAATAAATTTAAGGACTGATGAATATGGTGGCTCTATTGAAAATAGATCTAGACTTGCCAAAGAAATCCTTGAGGCATCTCAAGAGTTAACCTCTGATAGTTTTAAAGTTGGGATAAGAGTCTCCCAATGGAAGCAACAAGATTACGAAGCAAAAATTACATCTGATGCAGTAGAATTGAATAAATTTTTTAGTATCTTAAAAAATGCAGGGGCTGATTTTATTCACTGTAGTAATCGTCGTTTTTGGGAAGGTGAATTTGAACCTAAGGGCTTAAACTTAGCAGGAGTTGCAAAAGAGGCAACAGGACTGCCAACTATAAGTGTAGGAAGTGTTGGTTTGGATAAAGATTTTATCAAGCTCTATTCTGGCGACCATAAAACTCAAACAACAGATTTGAATATCCTTCATGAGAAACTTAACAAGTCAGAGTTTGATTTAATTGCTGTCGGAAGAGCGCTTTTATCTGACCCTGATTGGGCAAATAAAGTCCAAGATGGAAAAGAGGACCAGATTACACCTTTTGATAAAAGCTTTGTTGAAAATTACGTCTGAAATTTAACTACTTATATTTAAAGACCTGACGCTCATCACATGCTCAACTGATCGAAGTTGGTTAATCAATTCCTCATTTGCCTGACATTCTAGATCAATTAAGTTAATAGCAATTTTATCTCTGCTTTTATTGGTCATCTCAGCAATATTGATATCAAAGGTAGCAATTGAATCAGTGATCTTACTAATCATTCCTGGCTCATTGTGATTGATAATAACCAATCGATGATTAGTCCCTCTTGAAAGCGAGATTCTTGGAAAATTTACTGAATTTAAGATAGCGCCATCTTGAAGATAGTTAACCATTTGGTTTGCAGCCATGACGGCACAGTTTATCTCCGCTTCTTTTGTGCTAGCGCCTAGGTGTGGCAAAAGCACCACATCATTCTTCTCTGCAGAACGCTTGATAAGCTCTGGAGTTGGAAAATCTGTAACAAACCTGCCTAAATTTCCATTCTCAAGCTCGGCTATTACATCATTGGTATTAACTATTCCCCCTCTAGATAAGTTGATTAGCCTGGCGCCTTTTTTAAACTTTCGTAAATTTGATGCGTTAATAAGGTTTTTTGTATCTTCAACAAGCGGAACATGAAGAGAAACATAATCTGATTGCTGCAAAAGAACTTCCATGGTCTCAGCTTTCTCAACCTCTCGAGGCAGCCTCCATGCACCCTCTATTGAAATGTAAGGATCATATCCTACTAATTTCATTCCAAGAGTATGAGCTGCTTGAGCAAGCATTGAACCAATTGATCCAAGTCCAACTATTCCAAGCGTTTTTCCGGCTAGTTCATTCCCCGCAAATGTTTTCTTTTGCGCTTCCATTGCTTTGTTTAAAGCTACAGAGTCTTCAAGACCTAGATTTTTTGCAAATTCAATGCCCTCAATAATGCCTCGAGAAGAAAGCAACATTCCACATATGACAAGCTCTTTTACTGCATTTGCATTTGCGCCCGGAGTATTAAAAACAACAATTCCTTGTTTGGTTGCATCATCTATGGGTATGTTATTTGTGCCTGCTCCCGCCCGAGCTATGCATAAAAGATTGTCCTCAAAATTTTCCTTTGCAAGATTATGACTCCTGAGCAATATCCCTTCAGGGTTCTCGGAGACCTCTTGAAATTTGTTTATTCGAAGAATATCGAGGCCATCTTCAGCAATATTATTGAAAGTTTTAAAATTAAACATGTTTACCAGTCAGGGGGGCTTAGTTAAAAGTGAGATTAGTTTATTACAATAAATACCAAACAAAAACATTTAAAACTATTTAATTGAAGAAATTTAAAAATATCTCATGCAGGAAGCTCAGAAGTCATTCTGAAGAAATTTCTTTTTGCATTACATGCAATTGGTATATTTTTAATTGTATGCGTCCAGGAGGACTCTGAGGAATTTTCTCCATTCAACCAGATCATTTGGATTAAAGATTTTCTCTCTTGGCTCATAAATGGTTACATTGGTTGACTGCTTATTCTGCAAATCTTCTATAGAAAATAAATGAGACCCTAATCCAGCCGTAATTGCGGCACCAATGGCTGTAGACTCTAAGCTTGAAGGAACCTGAACTTCCTGACCTAAAAAATCTGCCAATAGCTGACAAAAACCTGTATTAGCAGCCATACCTCCATCAATGGATAAGTTATTAATTTCTATGCCATCCATATTTAAAGCTTCTTTGATATCCATAACTTGATAAATGAGTGCTTTAAATGCAGCCGTAACCATATCTGTTTTAGTTGAGTCCCTTGTTATGCCATAGAAAGCTGCTCTGATTTCTGCATTCCAATGAGGGGCTCCAATCCCTGTAAAACCAGGAATAAATAAAACACCATTAGACTTCCCGCTTGCATCAAGAAAATTTATACTTTGTGAAGAGTCTGGGAAGAATTCCATATTATCTCGAAGCCATTGAATAATTGTTCCAGCTGAAAAAATGCTTCCTTCTAATGCATATGATACCTTGCCTGAAAGGCCGTATCCAAGAGTATTGAGGAGCCCTGAGGTTGATTGCAATGATTCATCACCTGTATTAACCATCAAAAAACATCCTGTTCCAAATGTTGCTTTCATTTGTCCTGATTGAAAGCACCGTTGCCCCACTAATGCACTTTGCTGATCTCCAATCATCCCCGTAATTTGAATGGTTTTATCGCCTCTTATAAGTGTTCCATAATTGCTGTCGGAGGAATGCACCTCTGGGAGCATGGAGCTTGGAATATTAAAAATCTTCAGAAGCTCAGAATCCCATTTCCTATGGTGTATGTTATATAAGTTAGTTCTAGAGGCATTTGTAACATCAGTTTTATAGACATCTCCATTAGTCAACTGCCATAACAAATAAGTATCCACTGTTCCAAATCGTAACTTGCCTGCCTCGGCTTTTTTTCTTGCACCATCAACATTATCTAAAATCCAAGATATTTTTGTTGATGAAAAATATGGGTCAAGCAACAACCCAGTTGCGCTCTTGATGGCTTCTTCATACCCATCTTGCTTTAGTTGCATACATTTTTCTGCCGTTCTTCTATCCTGCCAAACAATTGCGTTATAAATAGGCTTTCCTGAATCTGCATCCCATACCAAAGTTGTCTCACGTTGATTTGTTATTCCAATAGCAGAAACATCTGAGCAGGAATTAATAACAGGGTCAAAAGTTGCATAGACAGAGTTCATTAATTCTTCAGGTTGAATCTCCACCCAACCATCTCTCGGGTAAATTAGAGGATATTCTTTTTGTTCTGAACGGATAATATTTAAATCTTTGTCAAACGCTACTGTTCTTGTGCTAGTTGTACCTTGATCTATAGCTATTAATAGAGACATAAAAGTACCAAAATTTTTATTTTATCCACAATTTACTCACTTTATCTTCACAATCAATAAACACCATTTATACAGCATATTGTGAAAAATTTAAAAGAATTCACAATATATTGTGTTTTTTA
>Ga0066862_10000127_pt1 | contig 28358 bp, 32 predicted proteins | sample ETN02SmetaG_FD_66431 | JGI IMG/M metagenome (GOLD analysis project Ga0066862, IMG submission 66431) | Marine microbial and viral communities from oxygen minimum zone, Eastern Pacific Ocean - ETNP2014F10-02SV255 | ecosystem: Environmental > Aquatic > Marine > Oceanic ... | reverse complement strand
ATATTGTTTGAAATCCTTTACTATGAATTTTATTTAGGTCGAAATCTGTATTATTAATAAGGAATGAAGAAGTTTGTTCTTTGTTTCTTGAATTCAGATATAAATCATTATCAGAGTTGCAAGGTCTAATGCGTAAAAAACTTACATTATTCATATAGACTCCATAGTAGTAAATTCTGTATATCCATTTTTATCTACAATACTTATAACCCTTTCATACATTTCTGGAGATAACCAATCTTGATCGATGAAGTCAGGATATACAGGGAGTCTACTCATTAATTTCTGATTTGATTCTTCAACAATCATCGATAAAGTACTCAAGTCAGGCCAAAGTTTATCAGGATTTACCCAATCAATAGTTAATGGCGAAATACCTCCTAAGTCATTAATCCCAGAATCTAATAGCTTTGAGTAGTCTTCAGTCAAATTTGGAGGAGCTTGTATAGCTACTTTCCTAGGTAAAATAATTCTTGTAACGGCTAATAGTCTGCAGAAGAAATCAAAAGCTGGTTCAGGACTATGTGCCATTAATGTGTTTACCTTAGGAACAAAATTCTGAATAATGACCTCCTGTATGCATTCAAATTTCGTAGTCAAATTATACATACCCCACAGGTCCTCTACTACTTCGTTATCATTTTGCCCTATCCCAATCAAGAGCCCCGTGGTCATAGGGTACTTTACATTGTTTGCAGCTTTTATTGACTTTATTCTTAAATCTGGTGATTTAGTTGAACATTTGTAGTGAGGATGTCCTACAGTTAACAACCTACTACTAAACGTCTCTACCATGAGCCCCCCTGATACAGAATATTTTCTATAATTTAAAATCTCACCTTCATTCATTAGTCCTGGGTTCGCATGTGGGAAAAGTGTTGTCTCATAAATAACACTTTTCATCATATTAAGTAAATATTCATCAGTAGAATCGCATTGATTTAATGATAAAAATTCTTTAGCATCATTCCATTTGAGTTCAGGCTTGTCACCCAAAGTAAATAATGCTTCTGAACAGTTAGCTGACTCACCTGCTTGTGCAATTGCAAGAACTTCTGATTCTGTAAGGTAAGTCCCACCTTCAGAAGGTGTCTTCACAAAAGTACAATAAGAACAGTGGTCTTGGCATAGTGTAGTAAGTGGAATAAAAACTTTTGGACTAAAAGTAAGAATATTACTATATATATCTTTTTTCTTATCAAAAGCAATTGATTTCAATTCTTCTGTAGAAATTTTTCCATAAACTAATTCTCTAATTTTGTTCTTATTGATATTCATTATTTTATTTACATAAAATATTACTATTTAATATAATATTTATCCCTTACAAATACATATCAGTAGTAAATTGAGACTGTGAAAAATCTAAATATAGGACTTATGGGTTTTGGTAGAATAGGTAGAAATCTATTAAGAATTGCATTAGAGAAACCTAATATTCAAATAACTACAATTGCTGATACTGCTGATAAAGAAAACTTAGCATATTTGCTCAAATATGATTCAATTTATGGAACTTTAAACAAAGAAATAACATTAAATGATGATGGATTCTCTATAGAAGGAAATCAAATTAATTTCTTTTCTTGGGAGGAGGCAAGTGATACTGATTGGCAGAAAGAAAATACGGAATTTGTGATTCAAGCAACTGGAAAACCACAATCTAAATCTGATTGCTTAAAACATATAAACACAGGTGCAAGTAAGGTTATCTTAGCTTCTACCCCTACAGACTTTACCGAGATACCCATCTATGTACCTGGTTCTCATGATGTTGATTTAGATGATGATATTATTTCATTAGGATCTAACACGAGCATAGCTGCTGGTCCAGTATTGGACATACTTGATAAAGAGTTCGGAATCCTTAATGCATACATTTCGACCATTCATGGATATTCGAACTCAAATAGACTATCTGATGTAGCTGGTGAAGGCTTGAGGAGAAATCGTGCTGCTGGTGAAAATATAATCCCTAAAATGACTCTATCAGCAAAAGTAATTGAGCATGCTATACCGAGATTAAGTGGAAAGATTGCAAGCTCTTCAATAAATGTCCCAGTACCTGATGGCTCTACTCTTGATTTAACTATTCATTTTAGTAAAGAAGTAACTGCGGATGATATAAATTCATACTTAGAAAAAGAAACAGAAGGTGTACTTGAGAATCATATTGGAATAACTAAAGACCCAATAGTATCTTCAGATGCAGTAGGCTCTCGATACTCAGGAATTATCGATAGCTTAGCAACTATAGGGATTGGTAAAGACAAAATAAAACTTCTTATTTGGTTTGATAATGGCTGGGGATATGCATCTCAAATAATTGATTTGATTGAAAAGATAGCAGATAAGGACAGAAATGAGTAAAGCCAGAATAGCAATAAATGGATTTGGAAGAATAGGTAGGACAATATTAAGGATACTTCTACTTTCAGATAATGATATTGAGGTAGTTGCTATAAACGATCTTGGAGATTATCAAACTCTTGCATATTTACTAAAACATGACACTGTCTTTGGAGTCTTGAAGGAAAATGTAAGCATAGAAGATAACAAATTAATAGTGGGAAACAACGGATACAATATAAAACTTATATCTGAAAGAGATCCTTCATTAATCCCTTGGGGAGAATTAAATATTGACATTGTTATTGAAGCAACTGGAGTATTTGCTAACAAAGAAAGTCTAGATAAGCATATCAAAGCTGGAGCAAAAAAAGTTATCCTTACAGTGCCTCCAAAAGACGAAATAGATGCAACTATAGTCTTGGGAGTCAATGACGAAGTATTGGATAGGTCTATGAAACTAATTTCCAATGCTTCATGTACAACAAATTGTTTAGCACCAATAGCTAAAGTATTAGATGAAAACTTCGGGATAGTAAGCGGACTTATGACAACTGTTCACGCATATACTAATGATCAAGCTTTAGCGGAGACTACACATAAAGACTTTCGAAGAGGTAGAAGTGCTACACAAAATATCATTCCAACCACAACAGGTGCAGCTAAGGCTGTGGGCATGGTTTTACCCAACTTAAACGGGAAGCTGGATGGTCTCGCTATGCGTGTCCCCGTACCAGATGGAAGCGTGGTTGATTTAGTTGTAGAACTAACTGAAGATGTAACTATTGAAGATGTAAATTCTGCAATGAAGAAGGCTTCTGAACAAGAAATGAAAGGCCTTATAGAATATTCTTCAGTTCCATTAGTATCCTCTGACATAATTGGAAATCCAGCATCCAGTATTTTTGATGCATCATCCACACAGATACTAGGAGGAAATTATGTTAAAGTTGTTGCTTGGTATGATAATGAATGGGGTTATTCAAACAGAATAGTTGACCTAGTTAAATCAATAATAGAAAAAGAAAAAGAATGATAGACAAGCTACCTAATCCACCGATCCCTATTGGTAATTATGTAACACTAAAAACTGTTAATAATTTAATCTACACTTCAGGCCATGTTCCAATAACAGACAATTATTTAAATGACTATATAGGCAAAATAGGTAAAGAACTATCTGATAAAGAAGGTTATAAGGCAGCTACTCTTGTTTGTGACTTAACTATTTCAACACTAGCAAATAATGGGATAGATATTGAAAAAATAATTCCCATTAATGTAGTTGGTTTTGTTAATGCTGTAGATTCTTTTCAAAATCATGCAGATATATTAAATGGATTTACTAATAGACTTGCAGAACTTCTACCAAATTCAGAACCGCCAACAAGATCTGCTGTGGGAGTGGCCAGCTTACCAAAAAATGTGTGTGTTGAGGTTCAGGCGATATTTGAAATAACAGATAATAATTAGTTATGATAATTGCTGTAACTTGTGGAGTAAGAGAAACTAAAACATCTTCAGGTATGCTGAATACTAATTCATTGGTTACGTACTTTAATGAACTAATTAGTCAGAACGGTGGAACTACACTAATTTTACCTCCCCAGGAAAGATTTGATATAAGTGAAATTATACCTGGAATTGATGGCGTAATAATAACTGGAGGAGGAGATATCAATCCAAAATTATATAAAGAGGAAAATACAGACTCAAGAAACATACAAGATAATAGAGACTCTATAGAAATGGAACTTCTGGCTGCATCTGAGAAAAACAATATAAGGACTCTAGCTATATGCAGGGGGCATCAAATGTTGAATGTATACAAAGGTGGAACTTTGGTTCAGGATATAGATAACCAAATAAAAGAACCGCTTGCACACACACAAATTAATGAAAAAACATCTGAGCATGTTCATGAAGTAGACATAGAACTAAATACAAATCTTTATAGGATATTAAACAAGAGCAATATCGGTGTAAACTCGATACATCATCAATGTGTCGACAAGTTGGGTAGAGAATTAGTTGTATCAGCTAAAAGCCCAGATGGTATTATTGAAGGAATAGAATCTACATCAAGTTGGGATGCTATCGGTATCCAATGGCATCCAGAGTATTTAAGAAGTGATGAAGAGTCAAAAAAATTATTCAACTGGATTGTAAACGGTTAAGTCATTTACCATGATAAGGCTTTCATTTTTAAACATGAAATTACTCTCTACGTATGGGACCAAATATACAAAGTTATTTACTTTGATCTCTAATACAGTTTGAAAATTTGATACATGATAGTTAGCCAATATAATTTCATAATTATAATTATTGTCTATAGATTCATTTATAAATAATTCTGGCCAAGGCAAATTTGTTTTCAGATTAAAAAAATATTTTGTATCTGCAAATATGTTTTTATTTCTGTATACACTTACTTGTTCAAATGTGTCGATATTTTTTAGTTTTATTAGATTTCTATTTTTTAAATGTTTTTTTACTATATCTATATCTAAATCTTCTCTAGAAATTTTGACTGGTATATCTTTAAAATCTAAACTTTTAATATATTCATTAAGGTGAACATAAGCATAACCATTTAGCCCATGTGGCTTTCCTATTTTTCCTATACTAACTTTTTTAGTCAATAAACTCTACTGATGAAGTAAGGCCTTCTTCTTCTGCTGCTGCTTGGGCTACGATTCTAATTGCTCTAGCTACACGGCCTCTCTTTCCTATAACTCTTCCCATATCTTGCTCAGCTGTTCTTACCTCTATGGTTACCGAGTCATCAGTATCTTGTCTTAAGTCAACTTTTACAGCATTAGAATCTTCAACAATTTCTGTAACAATATACTCGACTACATTTTTAACAATATTACCATCAGACATACTTACTACTCCTCTTCACTTTTACTGGATTTTGCTTTTGTTTTTACCTTAGGGGGTGGTGCTTGAGGAATTGATAATACTTCACCTTTTTCAGATCGCCACTTTGCCCACGCTCCTGATATTTCTAAGAGCTTTTTTGCTCTTTCCGTAGGTTGTGCTCCTACCTCTAGCCAATGCACTGCTTTATCTATATTAATCTCAACTTTTGAAGGCTCCTGATGTGGGTCATAATGCCCAATATCTTCAATTATCCTTCCATCTCTTGGAAACCTTGAATCTGACACAACAACTCTAAAAGTCCTTGCTTTTTTCTTACCCCTTTGAGCTAGTCTAATTTTTACACTCATCTTTCCTCTAAATATATGAATTTAACAATAACAATGTTACATTTTAACTAGAACATTACATAAGAAGTTAATTTTTTTTTAGTAATTAGCGTAATCAACAAGTAATCTCGTATATATGGAAGTTTTTCATTTAGAACACTCTTTATCAGAACACTATTTAACAATTCTTAGAGATAAGTCTACAGATTCACACCAATTTAGATTTGCTGCTAGTAAAATCTCTCTACTACTTTTAATGGAAGCAAGCAAAGAATTATCGACATCTGAAAAGAAAATTCAAACACCCTTAGCTCCATTTGTCGGACAAGAGATAGAGAGAGAATCAGTAGCTGTTCCAGTTTTAAGAGCTGGACTTGGACTATTAGAGGGAGTACAGTCCCTGCTACCTAATCTCTCATTTGGATACGTTGGCGTCCAAAGAAATGAAGAAACTTCAAATCCAGAAGACTATTACTGTAAACTTCCTGATTTAAATAATAAAAATATCTTCGTACTTGAACCTATGCTTGCTACAGGCGGTTCTTTGAGTTTTGCTATATCTCAAATTAAGAAAGCCGGTGGCTCTAATATATCTGCTCTTTGTGTAGTCTCAGCTCCAGAAGGGATAGAGAGATTAAAAAAAGACCATCCAGATATTAAACTCTATACTGCAACTATAGATGATGAGCTTAATGATAACTGGTACATAGTCCCAGGGCTTGGTGATATGGGAGATAGATTATTCGGCACTTTATAACATAATGAAAAGATGCATTTTAATAGTCGTAGACTCTTTAGGGTGCGGAGATGCCCCTGATGCAATTAAATATAATAAATTAGGTGCTAATACTATTAGAAATGTTGCAAGTAAAACAAATGGTCTAAACTTGCCTACTTTTGATATTTTAGGTTTAGGAAAAGTAACTGAAGTAAATGGTTTTCATAATAAAAATATAATTGGTTCATATGGGAAAATGACACCACAATCAGTTAATAATGATTCAACAACTGGACACTGGGAACTAGCAGGCATCGTTTCTGAGGAATCTTTTTCACTTTACCCAGAGGGCTTTCCAGAGGAAATACTAACTGAAATTAGTGAAGCTATAAATTACGAATTTATTGGGAATAAGCATGCATCGGGAACAGAAATTATTGAAGAATTAGGAATGGAGCATTTGAATACAAAAAAATTAATATTATATACATCAGGAGATTCTGTATTTCAAATTGCTGCTCACGAAGACGTAATGACTACTGAAGAATTGTATAGAGTATGCAAAATCTCAAGAACCCTCCTAGACAAATATAGGGTCGGAAGAGTCATTGCAAGACCATTCATTGGGAATAAAGGAGAATTTAAAAGAACATACGACAGAAAAGATTTCGGTATGAAAACTCCTGATGGCAACATACTTGAATTACTTCATGAAAATGGTTTTAAATCTTTTGGCATCGGAAAGATTGAAGATTTATTTGGAAATGATTATCTTCATAAATCAATACATACAAACGGAGACGAAGATGGATTGATGAGTCTTATTAATTCCCTAGAAACAGAAAAATTTGATTTTACATTTATTAATTTAGTTGATTGTGACATGCTATACGGACATAGAGAAAACGCCAATGGCTACGCTCAAGGTCTTGATTTAATAGATAGATATTTAGCAAGATTGTTGAACATTGTATCCAAGAATGACCTAGTGCTAATTACAGGAGATCATGGAAATGATCCTACTGATGGAGATACCGACCATACTAGGGAATATGTTCCCATTATTGCATATACAAAAAATTCAAAAGGATCAAATTTACATACTAGAGATTCTTTTACAGATGTTGGAAAGACAATCGCTGAATACTTTGAAATAGAAAATACAATAATTGGTAAAAGTTTCTTAAAAGATATAATTAAATAAAGTTAAAAGTATTATGAATAAAGTATTTACTATATCTTAGTAATTAGATTTTTTATAAGTAAGGTGACTAATTTATGAGAAGAATATGAAAATAGCAGTAGCAGCAAAGCAAATTCCGGATCCTGCAATAGAATCATCATACGAAAATGGTATCTTACAAAGACCTGACGAACAAGTATTGGATGATACAGACAGATATGGAATTGAGCTAGCACTCCAAATTAAAGAATCAATGAACGCAGAAGTGATTGTAATTTCAATGAGCCCAGAGGGGACACAAAAAGGAATCCAGCAAGCGCTCCAGATGGGTCCTGACAGAGCAATACTTATTACCGATCCAAAACTAAAAAATGCTAACTCTCTAACTACATCTAAAGTTCTTGCTGACCTAATCAAAAGAATTGAAGTCGATTACTTTATCTGCGGGGTTGAATCTACAGACGGGTATACGGGAATGGTCCCTCAACAGGTAGCAAGAATACTTGGGTTACCTTGTATTTCGTACATCAAATCTGCTGAAGTAGGAGTTGATAAAGTTTCTGCACAAAGACAAACAATATTTGGCTCAGAAACAATTACCATACCCAGTAAAGGTGTCTTATCTGTAACAGCTGGAGGTGTTGAGCCTAGGTATCCTAACTTTAAGGACATAATGGCTGCAAAAGATAAAGAAGTCGAGATATTATCCTTGGATGATTTAGGTACAGATGTAGAGAATCTGCTTGAATACAAAGAATTAGTAGTTGCAGAAGTAAAAAAATCTGGAAAAAAAATTATAGACGAAGGACATGGCTCTGAATTGCTATTAGACAAACTAAAAGAATTGAAAGCAATCTAATGAATGTATTAATAATCGGTGAATTAAATGAAAACTTACTATCTAGTAGTTCTATTGAATTAACCACCAAAGCAAAAGAAATTACCGAAAACGTTTTCTTGTGTACTATTGGCACACATGAAACTCCTGACGTAGTAATTGAAGGAGTTAAATGCAGGTATCTTAAAACTGATACAAATATCCTTTCTACACACGCTATCGCTGATGCTGTTAGGATTTTTATCGAGCAAAATTCAATTGAAACAGTAATACTACCATCAACATATATGGGTAGAGATTTAGCTGCATTTCTTTCTGTAGATTTTGATTGCCCTGTAGTAGCTAACGTAATTGATATTAAGTCTGTTGATCCCTTTATTGTCACAACAGCAATAAATGGTGGCAAGGAATTATTCAATACGGAAATTAAATCAAATATAAAAATTGTCGTTGTAAGGCCAAAGTCATTCGAATATTTAGACACTAAACTTAATTCAATAGATCAGAATAATTTACTAAAACTTAATGATTCTGCTTTAAATATTGACATTGAAAACATAAATATAGAAGAAAAATCAGGACCTCAATTAGAAGACTCGTCAATAATAGTATCTGCTGGAAGAGGGTTAGGTGAGGCTGAAAATCTATCTATTGTTTACGAATTAGCTGAAAAACTTGATGCTGCAGTAGGTGCAACAAGAGCTATAGTCGATGCTGGATGGGTGCCCTACTCACAGCAGGTTGGACAGACTGGAAAAACGGTCAAGCCTGATATCTATATAGCATGTGGTATTTCTGGAGCCACTCAACATCAGGTAGGAATGAAAGACTCAAAGTATATAATTGCAATAAATATAGATGAGGATGCCCCCATTTTCCAAATTGCTGACTTTGGAATTGTTGGAGATGTTCATCAAGTAATCCCTAAATTAAATAGTCTGATTTAAAACTCAAAAGAATAAGGCAATACTTCTTCGAAAGCATATATTTTATATGTACTGTCAGTATTTGCTATTACAACTTCTTCTACACCGAACTCTGCCATTCTTTGCCTAGATTGACCACATGGAAAAAACGCTGTATCACTTTTAGCATCAATACATGCTACAGCTATAACATCAATCTTTTTTTCACCTTCTGAAATTGCTTTAAAAATAGCGACGTCTTCCCCACAAACTCCTGATGGGTAAGCAGCATTTTCAACATTGCATCCAGTATAAATATTATTGGTATCTGTATACACTGCAGATCCTACCCTAAATGCAGAATACGGAGCGTAGGCACTTTCAGCAGCAATTTTTGCTTGATCAACTAGTTTTTTATATATTTTCACATCATACTTTTCTTTCATTTTGCCCCTTTAGATACTAATTGTTCAAATTGTTCCTTTGATTTTACAAATATGCGTGAACCTGAACCAGGCTCCATTGTTACACCATATAATACATCACCTACTTGCATTGTTTGTTGTTGATGAGTAACAATAATAAATTGTGCTTCATTTCTGAATTCTTCGAGAAGTTTAAGCATTCTATGTAAATTAGCGTCGTCTAAAGCCGCTTCTACTTCATCGAGAATATAAAAAGGACTAGGATAAGATTTAAATATTGCAAAAAGAAACGCTATTGCAGCTAATGATCTCTCGCCACCTGAAAGTAAACTTATTTTCTTTACTTTCTTACCTCTAGGTTGAGCGCTAATTTCAATGCCAGACTCTAGAATATTTTCTTTGTCTGTCAAAGTCAAAGCTCCTTTTCCTCCTGGAAATAGAATATTAAATATTTCTGAAAAATTAATTGAAACGGAATTGAAAGCAGTTTCAATTCTGAAAGATATTTCTTCATCAATATCAGAGATATGCTCAAATAGTTCTTTTTTTGCTAGAGAAAGATCATTTATATTGTTTGTTATGTCATCAAAACGCACTTTTAAGTTATCATAATCTTCCTTAGCTAAATAATTAACATTACCCATTGAGAGAAGTTCTTTTTCAATTTTTTGTATCTCATAATCAATTTCAATCGAATCTTTATGAGATAACTTTTCAAGTAATTCATCTTTTTTCATTTCAGAATTTTCTAATATTGAATTGCTATTATTTATATTATTTGCGATTTCTGAATACTGAATAGACACAGAACCATAATCTTCTTTAGATGTAGACAGATTGCTATATAAAGAATCCATTTCATAATCTAATGAAGATAGCTCTGTGTCGTTTGCTCCATATCGAGCTCGATATTTATCACCTAGGTCTTTCAGCTTTTCATTACTGAACTTTAATTCTTCTGAAAGTTTCCTAGCTTTATTCGAAATTATTCGAAGTTGAATTATCTCTTTGTTTAAACTCGTATTGGTTGTTTTGTTTACATATTGACTGAGCTCTTTATTTTGATCTGTTATCAAAGAAATTTTTTCTTTTAATTTTATCATTTCTTTTGTTAATGAATTATTTTTCTTTTTAACATCATCTAGCTCGTCTAGTAAAATATTTCTCTGTTTTGAAATTCCCTCTTTTATTTCTGCATAATTTGACTTTTGGTATTGTTGAAGTTCAAATACCTTTTTTTCTTTATAATCTTTTAGATCATCTATTTTTTTATTAGCCATATTAAAATCCAAGTCTATCTTCTTGACTTCACGATTCATTATTCCATTAAACATATCTACTAATTGTATAAAGTTTTGTTTCTGTATTTCGTCCAAAAGGATTTCATGATTAATATTTTCCTTTCCTACACGTTCTTTATCTTTCTCCCATTGCTCTATCTCTGTTAATAATGTCCGCTTATAACTTTTTAGTGCTAACTCTTCTGATGTAATATAATCAATTTCTTTTTCAATAATTGCTTCTGATACCTCTTTAGATGCTGCTGACATTTTTTCTATATCAAGTATTTCCTTTTCTTTATTTGTAATTAAATCTTGACTTCGAGTAATTGCTTTTGTATTTTCTATCACTTCTCTTGAATACATTTCAATCTTTTGTAAATTGTCATCTATTTTGTTTTTACTCTTTCTTAATTGAGTTTCTATTTCATTTTGTGTTCTTTCTTTAAAAGATATCCTTTCATTAGCAACCTGAGCTATCCCAATGTATTTGTCAACTAATGACTGTAGTTGAGTTGTATGGTCTGTTATAAGACTGTAGATTGCGCCACCATCTCCGACTTCCTTTTTTAACTTAGATTTCTTTTTTTTGTTATCAGCTATTGCTACTTCAAAATTTTCTATCTCAGTTAGTAATTTTACTTTTCTAAGTTTAATTTCATCTAACTGATCGATTAATTCGTCATGATAATAAAAGTTTTTCAAAAGACGTAAGTCATTAAGCTTATTAGTTAACTCTTCATGTTGTTTAGCTTTTTGAGCTTGTACCTCAAGAGGTTTAATCTGTTTTTTAATCTCTCTCAATATATCTTTTGCCCTTTTTATTTCAGTCTCTCCTGATTGAATTCTTTTTAAAGCTTTCTCTTTTTTTAGCTTAAATGGATGAACGCCAGAAGCTTGCTCAAGAGTTTCTCTATGCTCCTCTGGTTTAGAGTTAAGTACATTTGCTATTTGTCCTTGAGAAATAATGGTATGTTGTTGCTTCCCAATACCGTTTTCAATTAAAAAATCCTGTATATCTAAAAGCCTACAATTTAGACCATTCATAAAGTATTCACTGGTGCCATCTCTATATAGTTTTCTTGATATTGCAATCTCGGTTGCATCCTCATCATTTTCAAGATCATCAAATAATATGCTAACTTCAGCAAAGCCTTTCTCAGGCAACTTTTCAGTACCAGCAAAAATTACATCTTCCATTTTACTTGTTCTTAAAGCACCAGGGCTTTGAGTACCAAGAACCCATGCAACAGCATCGACAATATTTGATTTTCCAGAGCCATTGGGTCCAACAATGACATTAAGATTCTCAGATAATATCATAGAAGTTTTGTCCGAGAAAGACTTAAAACCTGCAAAAGACAATGACTTTAAAATCATATAAATAAACCCTGTTGTTAAGTTAAGAATAGCTAAAAAATATAGAAAATCGACGTTTTAATTAATTTATTTTGATATCTTGATACGGCCAACTAACTGTCCTTGTCTATTATAAAGTATTTCTTTTTCTTCTTGAAACTCAAATCCTCCCACTAAACCCTGTTTTCTAACTATATGTGCAGCCAATAAATCTACTCCCCTCCTGCTTCCATCCATAGACTTAATAATTGTTGTGTCATTATCAGACTGAAGAAAAATTACACCTTCTGCTCCCTCTTTTGCTACTAATTTCTTATTAGATTCTCTCATCACTACTGAGTCGAACCTTCCAGTTCCACCGACTAAATATGGGTTTTCCTTCATAGAATTAACTATTCTCATCCATGTCTTACTTTCCTCTCCCTCACCTTTGCTCAACTTATGAGCTGTATCAACAACACTTTTAGAATCTAGGTATGGGATAGGAAGCCCACAACCATCAATAGCTATTTTTTCCAACTTATAGTCAAAAATATTTGAGAGATAGTCAAATAGAAAAACTTGTAAGTCATCTCTAGTGGAAGTGTAATTATCCATACTAAATCCAAACAATTTACACATTAAAAGCATTGCTGTGTGCTTCCCTGAACAATTGTTATGGACTTTAGCTGGTGTTTGGCCTGAAGAAGCTAATTCTCTAGCTCTATCAATATTCAATGGCCAATGAGGACTACAAAATAATAGATCCTCATTAATATTGTTCTTTAATAATATTTCTTGTAAATAATCTGTATGGATTTTTTCACCAGAATGTGACGATGTAAACAGTGCGAGTGTTGATTCATCTAAACTAAACACCTCTACACCTCCGCTTGAAACGAAAGGTATGAGTTGAAAAGGCTTGAATGAAGATCTTAGATAAAGATCAAAACCATCTTTGCTATTTATATTGGTGAGCAAAACTCTATGGGTAGACTCTACTTCCTCTCCCCTAAATATATCAACATCATAATTCATTAAATCTTATTTATTAATTTTGTTTATAGCCGCCTCTGCAGCAGATTGTTGAGCAGATTTCTTAGAGTGCCCCACTCCTTTTCCTATAACTTTGTTATCTAACTTAACTTCTGCGTAGAATGCCTTATTATGATCAGGCCCCTTAGACGAATCGTAATAAATAACACTTTTACCTTTTTTCGCATATATTTCTTGAAGTCTAGTTTTGTAGTCTTTTTGTCCTGGGTTTACAGATAAGTTAGCTATCTTTGGGTAGAAATATTTCTTTATGAATTTTCTTGATTGAGAGATACCCCCATCGAGATAAATGGCTGCAATGAGTGCTTCAACTGAATCCTCTAAAATTGACTTCTTTTGTCTACCTCCAGTAGCCTCCTCTGATTTGCTCATAGATAAATAATCTCCTATTGAGATCTCTTTAGCAACATCTACAAGAGTATTTTGATTTACAGCACTTGATCTGATTTTAGTTAAGTCACCTTCTTCCATTTTAGGATAATTATCAAATAGAAATCTTGTTATAACCAGTTGGAGAACTGCATCACCAAGAAACTCATACCTTTGATTAGAGACAATTCCTTTATTTTTTGTTTCATTTGATTTATGATTTAAAGCAGTTTTCAAAATTTTTTTATCTCGAAAATTGTACCCTATATTTTCTTCAAACTTCTTTGGATTGTTTTTCAACTATATCATCCGATTTCTTGAATAGCTTCATTTAAATTATTCGCAGTATAAAGAACTGCATTCTTAATAGCAGTAGGTGATGATGATCCGTGTGCAATCGTGACAGGACCATTTACTCCTAGTAAAAATGCTCCATTTTGAACATCTGGATTGAATCTATCTTTTACTTCTCTCATTGCATTATTTACTAAGTAATGAATTGGTTTAAATAATTTCCTATTAAATGTTTCTGTTAACATAATTTGTTGCAATCCTGCAGTCCCTTCCATTGTTTTGAGTATCATATTTCCTGTGAATCCATCTGTAACATAGACATCAGCAGATGCTCTTTCAAAATCTCTTCCTTCTACATTTCCTATAAAGTTTAAATCAGAATTAGATAATAGTTCGTATGTTGACTTTTCAACACTTCTACCTTTTGTGCTTTCTTCTCCATTATTGAGTAGTCCCACCCTAGGGTTGCTTATCCCTAAACTATTTTTTGCAAAATTAGCACCCATCATTCCAAATTCAAGTAAATGCTTTGGCTTTACTTCAAGATTTGCACCTGAATCTAGAAGCACTATATTCTGCTTGTGACCAGGGAGCACACTAGCTATTGCGGGCCTTGATACTCCTTTCACTTTACCTAAGATTGTGATTGCAGAAACCATCACAGCTCCTGTTGATCCTGCAGAAAAAACACCTCCAACTTCTTTATCTTTTAATAATTTCATGCAGCCAACAATAGAGGAATTTTTCTTTTTGCGAATAGACCTTGTCGGCTCTTCATCCATCCCAATTACTTCAGGGTAATCATATATTGGTATTGAAATCCTATTATTAACTATCTGTTCGATTCTGTTCTTGTCTCCAACAAGAACACACTGAACACCTTCATTTACTGCTTGTATAGTTCCCTCTATTACTGATGATGGCGCTTTATCACCGCCCATTGCATCAATGGCTATAAAACTCATTTGAACTACTCGCTATTTGATGGATCTTTTACTTGTCTTCCATTATATGTGCCATCTTCAGGATTGACCCTATGAGACTGTTTAGCTATTCCAGTTTCAGAATCTATTTGGTACTGTGGCATCTTTATTTTATGTGTAGACTTTCGCCTTCTTGTCCTAGAACGAGACATTTTTTTCTTTGGTACTGCCATATATTAAATCCTATTCAACTTTCAAATCTAGCTCATTTAATAAAGAAAAGGGATTATCTTTTGAATTTTTTTTCAATTCATTTAAAGAATGACCGCAATCGTTAAGATTTTTATTATCTCCACATAGAGAACACAAGCCCATGCAGTCTTTTGAACAAATATATTGTATTTTCATAGAATCTGTTATTTTATCTGCCACTAAGCCCTCTAGATTAATGGTCAAAGAATCTGATATAGAAAGTGCTTCGTCTTCATTATCTATAGTGAAAATAGCACCCAAACTAGAAATGCAATCTTTTTTTACTAACTTTAAACACCTAGAGCATTCCATTTCTAAAGTATATTTAAGAGAACCATCAATTTTTAAGAATTCAAAACCTGATGTTAAAGTTCCACTAAATATGACTTTTTCACTTATAACTCTTGAGGATGAAAGTTTAACTTCCATTTTTTCTTCTATTTCAACATCTCTTGAAGATCCAGAATTGTTTAATAAATCATTACATTCTATTTCTGAGAATTTCACTAGTTTATTCATAGAACCTAGTTCTCGTCGGGAGTATCGATTACTCTTGGGGTTCTTAGCTTCTTTTTTTCTTTATCCACAATAGCTAATAAGTCTTTAAGTGTTCCTTCTAGTATCTCTAAAACCCCATCGATTTCATCCTCTACTCTTGTTCTATTAGATATACTTTCAATCTCTGCAGTCTTTATTAAAGCATTTGCTTCTATAACTGCTTCTTTAATTACATAAGAATCAGATATAAGATTCTCTGACTCTTCTCTTGCTTTCTCTACTATCTCTTGAGCATCTTCTTTAGCCTTTGATAAATATGACTGTTGCTCTCTAACTATCCATCTAGCAGTTCTTAATTCTGTAGGTAAGACATCCAATATTTCGTCCACTAGGCCAAGCAACTGGCTCCTTCCAATCTTTTTAGACAAAATGTTAGATGTAGATAGTTCGTTTCTTAACTTATCTAACTTATCAACGATTGAAAACGATGCGTTCCCCCCCAGTACCTCTTCAATATTTGTATTTTCATTCATGCTTTAACCTTTCTAGCACAGAACTAGGTACGAAACTTGTTACATCCCCTCCTAGTCTAAAAATTTCTTTTACTAGTGAACTCGAGACATAGCCATACTCTGGTTTTGCAGGGACAAATAACGTTTCTAAATCATCTAACTCTTTATTTACTTGTGCCATTTGGAATTCATAATCAAAATCAGTCATAGCTCTAACACCTTTTACAATTGCTTCTATATTATTTTCTCGAGCAAAATCAACCAGTAGACCATCAAATACTTTTATCTCTATCGGTGATGAAGTTTCTATATTCTCTTGTATCATTAATTTTCTTGTTTCTTCATCGAACAAAGGGTCCTTGCTTGGATTAGAGATTACTCCAATTAATACTTCTTCAAAAGTATTTATACTCCTATGGATTACATCTAAATGACCAAAAGTAGGAGGATCAAAAGACCCTGGAATAAGTACTCTCATACAAACACCTTTCTATAAGTGCTAAGAACATTCTGTCCAAATTTCTTTTCATTAACTAATTCTAACTTTCTCACAATATTTAACCTACCTGAACTCGAATGTCTGTGCAGTATTATTTTTCCATTATCTTCCAATATATCAACAGTCTCATCAAGTAATTCTGACAATATTTCATTTTTGTATTCAAAGGGCGGATCTATAAAAATAATATCGTATTTAGTGTCGCAATTAATAATCCATTTAAAAACATCTGCTCCAATAACAGCTGTTTCTTCTTCAATGTTAATTAAATTGTTTTTTAATATTTTCAAAACATCTTTTGATATTTCTATAAATGATACGGATACTGCACCCCTACTCAAACTTTCTATCCCTAAAGATCCAGACCCTGCAAATAAATCTAGAACTTTTGCATTATCAATTTCAAATTGTAAAGAATTGAAAATTGACTCTCTTACTTGAGCCATCATTGGTCTAGTAGAGTTTTTAGCGATAGTTTTTATTTCTTGCCCCTTATACTTTCCCGCAATAATTTTCATTATTCTCCAAATAATAATTTTCTATAATGAGGAAGGAATATATTAGCCTCTTCGTATAAAGATTCTATAAATTGTTCACTGCACTCCGGGTCTTCAAATATTGCCTTTGCTGTAAGTAATAACTCTCCATCCATTCGTAGATTGGCTATTTTCAATTCTGAAGTCCCTGATTGTTTGCCACCCAATACTGTTCCTTCTCCTCTAATTTGAAAATCAAGTTCTGCTATCTCAAACCCATCTGTAGTACTTTCAGCTGCTTCGATTCTTTTTCTTCCTTCATCAGTAATTGTGTCTATTTTTTTTCTTTCAGATAAATGTAGTATACATTCAGATTGTATACTACCTCTACCAACCCTTCCTCGTAGTTGGTGTAGCTGGCTTAATCCAAAACGTTCTGCGCTTTCAATTATCATAAGAGATGCATTCTCAATGTCAATGCCAACCTCTATTACAACTGTTGAAACTAATATATCAATACTCCCATCTTTCAATTCACTCATTATTTTTTCCTTTTGCTCGCTATCCATCCTTCCATGTAGAATCTGAACTCTGTAATCGTGAAAGTTATTCTTATACTCTAAATAAACGGATTCAGCAGCTTTGATATCCAACTTCTCACTTTCGTTTATAAAAGGACAGACAATGAAAATCTGTGACTGATTATCAATATGTTTTTTAGCAATATTATATATTTCTCTTTTATTGGTAGATAGTCCATTAAAGATATGTGTGTGAACCGGGAGTCTCCCTTCTGGAAGTTCATCTATAAAAGATAAATCAAGGTCACCGTATACAGTTAAAGCCATTGTCCTAGGTATCGGAGTTGCTGTCATGTATAATATATCCGGAATAATTCCTTTTTTCATAGAACTAAGCTTTGATCTTTGCTCTACACCAAATCTATGAGTTTCATCAATAACCACAAGGCCTAGATTATCGAATATTATTTTTTCTTGAATTAAAGCATGTGTTCCAATAAATATTGCTGGCCTACCATTTTTAATAATTTCTTGAATATCAGACTTATCTTGTTTTGAAGAGGTAATGACAAAAATTTCAATCCCGAAAAAATTACATATCTCTTCTACAGTTTTATAGTGTTGTTCTGCTAATACCTCTGTAGGTGCCATAAATGCAGATTGATAACCATTTAATACTGAAGAAAGCATTGCGAATGTAGCTACAACAGTTTTCCCTGAACCCACATCTCCTTGCAATAACCTCTTCATGGGAACATTAGATTTCATATCGGAAATAATTTCCTTAATTACCTTTAATTGTGATTTTGTTAATGAGAAATTCAAATTTTTTTTGAAATCATTTAAAGTTTGCTCGTCAAATTTATGCTTAATACCAGCTTTACTAGAGATGTTAAGATCTTTTGCTTTATGAAAAAATGACTGTAAATACATAAACTCATCTACAACAAGTCTTCTTCTTGCCTCTTGGCTTTGTTTAAGATTTGATGGGAAATGCATTTTCTTATAAGCTTTTTTTCTATTAACTAGGTTATATTTTTTTTGTATCTTTACAGGCATAATGTCATAATCATTAGTTTTTTCAAATATCTCTCTTAATTTTTTCCTTATCCATGAAGGACTATTATTTGAGATCTTTTGGTAAATTGGGATAAAAGAGATATCTTCCTCATTGAAGTCGAAATCGTTTATTTCAATATAAGGATTTTTTAACTCTATTGATCCATTCTTCTTTATTTCACATTTTCCTGTTAGGAAGACATTTTCCCCCGTGTTAAATCTTCTTTCTACGTATTGTGGTCCGAACCATTTTGCAGCTAGAATCCCTGAGCCATCTCCAATTTTGAAAGTTGCTATTCTTAATCTTGTTCTTGTCGTGAAAACAGAAATATCACCTATAGTCCCCGAAATAGTAATCTCATTGCCATCGTCATCAGAATCAATTTCATTAATATTGGTTATCAATTCTCTTTGAATATATCTTTTAGGGAAAAAACGTACTAAATCTGCAATATTATATATGTTTGCTTTCATGAAACCAGAAGCTTTATTTTTATCTATCAAGCCTGGATTAGCTTGCTTTTCTGTAGGTAATTTTTTTAAAGTATCTATTTTTCTTTCGTGTAACTCAATTAAATTTAAATCTACTTTTTCTTCCACAATTTGAAGATACCCTAGTTAATAATTTTTAGCAGGATTACTATATTTTTATTTAAAAATTTATATATTATATAAATATACATTAATATTTATAAATATCATGGCACAAGGAATAATTAAATCATACGACCCAAATACTGGGTTGGGAATTGTTTTGGATGAAGAAACGAAAGAGGATTTAGTTTTAAATTCAGAATCGCTCAAGGAATCAATTTTTATTACTTTAAGGCAAGGTCAGAGAATAAATTACACAAAAACAGAATCTGATGGGGAAATAAAGATCACAAAGGTCAAAATCGGACAAGATAAGTACTAAAGTTGACTCATTGAATATTTTATTAAAAGTCTTTGTCTATTTACATATGAAACAATATCTTCTGACAAATGGTAAGTTAAAGATATTAAATTTTGGATTTCCTTGTTTAATCCTTTTTAATACTGGAGCGAAAACAAATATTTTAAGAAAAACGGTTTTAGCTTATTATAAAGACCAAGGATCATATTATATTATTGCATCAAATGGTGGTAGTAAGTATCATCCTGCCTGGTATTATAATTTAATTAAAAATCCTCGAGCAAAAATAAAAGTCGATGAATTTACTTACAATGTTAATGCAATAAAATTACAGAAAGACGAAAGAGAAATTTACTGGAAAAAAATAAATGATTTCTATAACAAAAGATATTCGGGATATCAGTCAAAAACTAATAGAGAAATAGCAATTTTTAAAATGGAAATAATTTAGTCTTAGTCGCATAATGCGCCTAAGACTATTTTGTAGTTTATTCGCAAAATATGCAGCTCCTTAGGGATTAAATAATTGATTTAAAAAATTCCAAATCTAAATTTTCTAGTTTAAAGTCAGCTTGACTAAGATCATCAGAGCTGAACATGCCTCTATCAATAGCTAAAACTCTTGCACCAGATCTTTTTCCCGATTCAATCCCGTACGGACTATCTTCCACTACTAGAACATCTTTAGGTTTAACACCTAAGTCATCAAAAGTAGAAAAATATATCTCAGGTGAGGGTTTATTATTTTTTACCATGTCACCTCCATATATAGATTCGAAATATCCAACTATGTCTGCTTTAGATAATTTCTCAACCAACATTGCTTCTGGTGATGCTGATGCACATCCTTGCTTAATATTATTTTTAAGTAGGAACTCTAAACATGGAAGAACATCGTTGAATATAAGATCTTTGTCTGACAATTTATCGCTTATCGCATTATGCAACATATTCATTGTCGATTCAAAATCTGGTAAGTTGGCTTTGTCAGACAGTTCAGAATGTACAATCCTATCATCCATTCCAACATAGCCTGTCATTGTTGTATCAGATATCTCGACATCATAATCTTTCATTATTAATTGCCATGCTTTGGCAAAAAGAGCCTCCGTATCTAACAGGGTCCCATCGCAATCCCAAATAACTGTACTTATCTTATCCAAGCTTAGACTCTATATCTTTTGCTTTCATTAAGGCAGCACCATCTGATCCAGTTGAATCCCATTTATTACTAGAGGGCTCTAAAGCTTCTTGTACAATGCTATCAATGATAGATAGCTTGGTTAGATCTGTATTTTTCCACAAATATGTAGACAGGCTTCCCGGTATAGAATTCACTTCATTTATATATATTTTATCTTCTTTCTTTAAGAAATCTACCCTGTATACACCTCTAATCCCTATTAATTCAATCAACTTTTTTGTTAAAGATAATATTTCATTCTTCTCTTTTTCATTTAGTTGAGCAGGAAGCTCTCTTGATGATTCTTCTAAACCCCCTTCTCTGAGATATTTATCTTTATAGTTAAATATTGCTGATGCAGTACTGTCTCTAATTGGCTTTTCAATTTCAGAGAGGTTTAATTCAGGATACCCAAAAGCAGCAATTAAATAGTCCTCGCTATCTTCTAGATACTCTTCGAGAACTGCTCCCTTAGTGTATAGATTTGAATTCTTTACTAACGACTTTGCTGTTTCTAAGTCCTTTACTATTTCAACTCCAATCGAAGAACCGCCAAACCTAGGCTTTAAAATATATGGAGAATTCATCTCTATCTCCTCCATTTCGTCTTCAAGCAAAACCCTATCAAGAACGGGTAAATTACTATTTTTTAGTAGCAGTGTAAATATATATTTATCCATACATAACTGGGCCAAAGAACTATTGGGCCCTGTATATGGAATATTTAGTATTTCTAATAAGCTTTGTAACGTACCATCTTCTCCAGGACCTCCATGGCATGCATTAACAAGGACATCAAATTCAAGCTTCTTCTTCTTTAAATAAAAACCCGAATCATCATTAAATTGAATCTTTATACTATTTTTTGTTACTTTTTTTGTATCTAGAAAATCTTCTCCTTCTAAATCTTCACTATTCAAATACCATTTATTATCTTTAGACCAATAAATAATTGATATTTTGTGCTTTTCTTCTAGTACTCTTCCTGCCTGTAAACCAGTAAGAATAGATATATCGTGTTCTGGAGAAGGGCCTCCAATAATTACTCCTATATTAAGTTTCATAAAGCTTTATGGATAGTGATCAGGCAGGTCATTTTCAAATAATACTACATCATTTTTCTTAACAAAAGAATCAAGTATCTTTACTGCATCATCTCTCTTATCTACATAATATGTTTCAACATCAGAATCAATAAAGCCAAGTTTTAAAGCCCTTTTGTTTGTTAATCCAACTATAAAAACCCCATCAACGATCTCTGAGGCCTCTTCAGCAAACGCAACATTTAATGAGAACTGTTCAGTCCCAAGTTCAACCATTCCTGGAGTTACAAGCCATAGCTTAGACTCATCAACAGCTGTATCCTTTAAGAGTTTTAAACTACTAAGAGCTGAATAGGGATTCGAATTAAAAGTGTTATCAATAATTTTTTGTTGATTTTTCCCTTTTTGAATTGATTGCCTATGAGGTACTGAGCTCAATATATGAGGTGTATTGAATAAAGACTTTATATCAAAATCCAGAGCATAAAGTACCCCTATAGAAAGTGCTATAGATAATTGCTGCACCTCTGGAGCTTGTATATCTCCAACTTGTTTACCTTCTAAGTATATTGAGTGTGAGCCAGACTTATACTCTACAAATATTAAAGCTTGCTTGCTTTCAATAGAGCAATCAATTACTTGTTTAGTTGGTAACCAAGTTCTTGCTTTATCAATCAACATTTCATCATCCCCATTAATAACAACAGACCCAGCTAAATCTACTATTTCTGACTTTGCGTCTAAAATATTTTCATATGTCTTCATTCTTTCTAAATGGACTGGTCCAATGCCTGTTATAACAGCAACGTGGGGACGAACCCAGGTACATATATCTTTGATCTCACCACGTCCATAAGTTCCCATTTCAATGATTGCAATTTCAGATTTAGAAATATCAGAATCATTTATAGATCTAGCGATACCAAGTCGATTATTGTAACTATTGGGTGTTGAAAATACTTTATTTTCTTTAGAAAGTATTTCACTTAAAACCTCTTTTGTTGTTGTCTTGGAATACGAACCGGTTATAGCAACAATAGGTCCATTAAACATACTAATTTTCTCTTTCGCAGATTCAACAAATGTATTTGACAACTTTTTTTCAATATTAAACATAATCTTTAATGACCTGTCATATAAGAAAAATGAAATTAGAAAACTACCTAATGAACCAAAATACCCGAATCCCATAAAAAGAAATAATGTTGTCAAAAAGGTAATAAACAACAAATAAACAAAAAATAATCTCTTGAGTCTTGGCGTAATATCGACTTTCGATGTTGTTGCTCGATAAGTAATCCCATAAGGAAATATAAGTCCGATAACAACAAGGGGGAAAGAAGCAAATTCGTACATAAGAGAAAGGAAAATAGACAATGAGAGCAAAATCAATATTAGGTAGTTTATTTTTTTTAACCTTATCCACCTAATATAGAATTTTGTTACAGAGCCTGGAATGTAGTGTTCACGTTGAGCAATTCTGCTCCATCTGAACCCATTAATTATAGATCCACTATAAAAAAGTATAAAAATGAACCAGTGAAGAAAAGTCATAGTTCTTCTAAAATCTTCATCACTTCTTCAGATTTGTTAAGAAATGGATTATGTCCAGTGTCTTCTAGTACAAAAAGTCTAGAATTATTTATACGTCCATGAGCCTCTTGTGCCACCCTAAGAGGGACCTCTTTGTCGTTCTCACCCCAAATCAATGTAACAGGTGTATTAATCTTTTTCATTATGTCTGATAAGTCATCATTGACTGCTGATACAAGTATATCTCTCATAAGACCATCAGATTTTCTATAATCTAAGGAGCCATGTTTTTTTTTGTAATTATCTATAACAGATTCTGAAATCAAATTTAACTTACCAGCCTTCTTAAGCGTCTTTAGTCTTAAATTGTTCTTATTCTTACGTTTTCTTGATGTAGATAGAGGGACTCCTACAAGAATACAGTGTTCAATATTGTTAAATTGATTTACATAATGAGAAGCAATACGTCCTCCAAACGAATGTGCAACTATTGTTTTGACAGAACTTGGAAGAACAGAATTGAGCCATTTTGAATAATCATTTGGTGTCCAAACAATGTCGGGTTGTGGAGATTTTCCAAATCCAGGCAAATCTATAAATAATCCGCCTACCTTATCGAAAAAATATTTAAAATCAGTACTGTCCCTTCCCCATCCATGAAGAAAAACATGAGTTGGAGAATCAGAGGTTTGCCAAGCAAATGTCTTGCCATCGTTTAAAAGGGTCAGAGACAATTTAACCTAAGCCCCTGCCAAAAGTCAAAACGGCTCTGATGGCTAAACCCATAATAAAAAGTACTGCGAGTCCCCAAAACAACTCAGGTTTTTTATTCATATCACTCCTGTATATATAAACAAAAATTAACGTAAATAATATGACTACTCCATAAAATAAATGAAATGAGCCCGGATCTACACCAATTCCAAATAGATACAAACCTGCTGATATTTGAATAAGAATACTAATTACGGATAATTTGATTAAATAATCAATCAAATAATTCTTCTTTTTATTTGCTAGAAAAAAGAATATAAGCAGAAGCCCTGTAAATCCTGTTAAGTAAATACTCACCCAAGCCCATACGCTATGAAAAACTGAAACCATATTAAAAGTTTACACTTGAATTAGTTTTCCAAATATAAGAATTCTCTATTTATTTGGAAACCATCAAAACAACAGGGATATCTTCTTTTATCTCCTGTCCTCCTAAATAATTAGAACTAAACACCATCCCCGAGCATTCACTAGAAAAGTCATAATACTCTGAATATACTTCTATGTTTTTTAAAGTATTTTCATTTTTATCATTAAGAATACGGTAAGCCTGTTCTTCTGTATATAAGCATCTATTATCAAAGTATGGTACAACTGCTTCTATTGGAGAACTAAGCGGATCACTAATCATAATAAATGTTTCAGGAAAGCTCAGTGTATTTGAAAATATGAAAGGTAATCGAGTAATAAATAACACAATCGTGAACAAAAAGGTATAGTGTTTTGCTTTATCCCATGTAACATCGAGAAAACTAAATATAGAAATAATAAAAAAGATAAAAAGGAACCCGAAGTAAGTTGTCTTAGTAGGGTCTCCTTCAGACGATTTAAACCATTCAAGGATTGTTGAAATGATAATTAAAGAAATAGGTGCTATTAAAAAATAAATAGAGAATAGAGCACCATCAAAATTTTTTAAGGTTCTATTTTTTAATTTGTACACTAGTGATGCAAAATAGGCTAGATTAGCCAAAAAAGATAAAATGAAACATATTCTTGCCCATAAAATTTTTGTTTCAGATAAGTCTAAAGCTGAATTTTTACTCAAAAAATATACTTCCCAGTAATCACCATAAAAATCTGCTAGCCATATGGATAGAAATGAACCTTTTAAGTTATCACGCAAAGGATTTTCATAGGTTTCGATGAAAGAAAAATTAGTAAAATATTCTAAGGGAGCAGATTCGTAGTTTGGTTCTGCCCTAGGAGTTTCCCATACATACCTCTCAGTCATAGTCTCTGAATGAATAATAAAAGCTGTAGCAAGTAGTAAAGCAATTAAGAAAAAGAAAATTATTTTTCTATATGAATATTCATTTTTATTTTGAACTATTAAATATCCAAATAAAACAAATAACGAAATTACTGAAACAGTAAATTTTGTTGATAGCATGTAACCGAATAGAATAGCAAATGGTATAAACGATTTTGAATTATCATTTAAAAATACTTTTTCTTCCAACAGGACATACAAAAATATAACGAATAAAAGAATTGTTAAAAGATCGGGCTTCACTAATAAGCGAGAATAGTAAACAGGAGTTAATAATAAAAAATTCCATAATGCTAAAATTGACACCCATCTATTAGTAAATAATTTCTTAAATAACATAAATGTAACATTTACCAGAATAAGAAAAACAAATGTATTACCGAGCAAAACGCCTAGGTGGTATGCCCAAGTATCCCAGAAATTAAATGTTGATGTAACCGCTCCTAACCAAATTGGCCTTACAATCAATGACAAGAACCAAAAGTAATGTACTCCTTGTTCATAACCTATACTTACAGGTCCTTCAATAAAATATTTTATATAGAGAGAGTATTGCGAAGCATCTGCTCCAAGCCAGATCTTGAACCAGCCTATAAAATCAAAGCTTGTCCAAAGAAAAAACAAATTAGTAACGAATAATGACTTCTTTTCAAAACTGGTTAAATTTTTATATTTCTTTTTCATCAAATATAATTCTAGTAAAAGAAACCATACAGATAGTTTCTTATTTCTTATTAAACTAAGATTTATGAATATGGAAAATAACGATGTAAATTTATTAAACACTGAATTGCCATATGCATGGAAAAGCACGATGAATACCTTCATCTCAAAGGCATTAAATGCAGAAATATGGGATACGGAAGAAAATAGATACCTAGATTTTGTTGGAGGATATGCTGTACTAAATACTGGACATCTTCACCCAGTAATCGTCAAAAAAGTTGAGGAACAATTAAAAGATTTTACACATTCTTGCTTTGCATTTGCTCCGCATAAAAAGGCATTGAAACTTTGCGAAGAGTTAAATCATAGATATCCAATTAATGAACAGACAAAATCATTTCTCGTTAATAGTGGTGCTGAAGCAGTAGAGAATGCAATAAAAATATCAAGATATTATACGAAAAGAAAGAATTTAATTTCATTTGTTGGTGGTTTTCACGGAAGAACGCACATGGCACTCGGACTTACAGGAAAAGATACCCCATACAAAGATGGCTTTGGCCCATTTCCAAGTGAAATATTTCATAGTACATTTCCATATGTATATCGAGATGTAACAACAGAAGATGCAATAAATAAATTGGATAAAATATTTAATGACGAGGTTAACCCATCAGAAGTAGCAGCGATAATTATTGAACCTGTACTAGGAGAGGGTGGATATATTCCGTGCGAGAAAGACTTTTTACAATATTTAAGAAAGAAGTGCACTGACAATGGGATAGTATTGATTTTTGATGAAGTCCAAACTGGATATGGCAGAACAGGTGAAATGTTTGCAGCTGAACATTATGATATTGAACCAGACATTGTCACATTAGCTAAAGGAATCGCTGGAGGCTTCCCTTTAGCGGCAGTTGTAGGCAAGTCTAAAATTATGGATAGCCCTAAAGAAAGTGCACTAGGAACAACATTTGGAGCTTCACCGATATCATGTAGTGCTGCACTTGGAGTACTACAAGTGATTGACAAAGAAAATGTGCTCGAAAATGCAAATAACCAAGCAAAACTAATGCAATCCTCTTTGGAAGCAATTAAAGAAGAATCAAATCATATTGGAGATATTAGAGGATTAGGACCGATGATAGGTGTAGAGATAGTACACGACAAAAAGAGTAAAAAGCCTGCGAAAGATATTACAGAAAAAATATTAGATGAATCAAAAAATAGAGGTCTCCTTCTTGTCTCATGTGGTCTAGATGGTAATGTTATAAGATTTATGGGTCCTCTTACAACTCCCCTATCTCAAGTTGAAGAAGCTATGGAGATCTTCAGTGAATCAATTAAAAGTATTTAATTTATTTTTTGTGGGTCAACTCATGCAACTTATTCAGTAGGTCTGTATCTTTACCAGGTAGTGATGGAGCCTTCATAAGCCATGCACTTACCAAGTCAAGAGATTGTAGGTCTCCTTTTTCAGTAAAAAATCTCATATATCTAATTGCATCAATTACTACACCTGCGCTATTTGGAGAGTCTTGTACTTCGAGTTGTACTTCCACGTTTAAAGGGACACCTCCAAAAGCCTTTCCTTCCAACCTCATGAAAGCTTTCTTCTTGTCTTTTAGCCACTCTACATAATCTGAAGGCCCAATTCTTACATTCTCTGGGTTAATTCCCTTTCCTCGATTTGCAACAGAAGATACTGAAGAAGTCTTGCTTTTTCTTTTGGTTTCTAACCTATCTTGTTCTAGCATGTTCAAAAAATCCATATTTCCTCCAACATTCAATTGATATGTATGTTCTAAATGAACTCCTCTATCAGAAAATAACTGAGCTAAGGCTCTATGAACAATAGTTGCTCCAACTTGACTTTTAATATCATCTCCCACTAAAGGAACACTATTATCAATAAACTTTTGCTTCCAGTTTTCATCTCTAGCGATAAAAACTGGGATACAATTAATAAAACCGACATTTGCATCAATTGAACATTGAGCATAATACTTTGTAGCTTCATCGCTTCCTACAGGTAAAAGGTTGACTAATATTTCTGTACCGGTTTCCTTTAGGAGTTTAACTACATCACAAGATTCATCTACAGTTTCAATCTTATTCTCTATGAATTTTCCTACACCATCTAATATCTTTCCAGGCTGGACTTTAACATCTAGTTGATCTACGTCATAGAATTTCATCGCATTGTTAGGTGACTCAAATATCGCTTTTGATAAATCTTTTCCAACTTTATTTTTGTTTATATCTATAGCTGCTACAACCT
>Ga0066862_10000120_pt1 | contig 28851 bp, 28 predicted proteins | sample ETN02SmetaG_FD_66431 | JGI IMG/M metagenome (GOLD analysis project Ga0066862, IMG submission 66431) | Marine microbial and viral communities from oxygen minimum zone, Eastern Pacific Ocean - ETNP2014F10-02SV255 | ecosystem: Environmental > Aquatic > Marine > Oceanic ... | reverse complement strand
TCGTCCTCGATCTGCAGGGTGATTTCCACCGGGAAGGACATATCGCAGGGCCCGCTGAAGCCCCAGTGGTTGGAGTCAATGTGCTTCCAGCCGTCCGCGATGCCGTCGCCGTCCCAGTCATCGCCGACGTGCAGCGAAGCATGGATATCCAGCCCGCAGGTGGAGCTGTCCACCCAATGGGCGTAGTCCACGGAGTGCTCGTCCGAGGCCGCCGTGAAGTTCTCCCCGTGGCTCTGATAGTCGAATGACATCATCCCGCTTGAGAAGACGTCCCACTCGAGCCTGTATTCCATGTTGGCGTCAAGCTCGGCTATCTCGAAGGTCATGGCGAGGTCTCCCTCGGCGACCGTCGGTATGCGGTATTCGATGCAGTACCAGATAGCGTCGTCAACGGAGAATTCGCAGGCATCGTGTGGGAACCAGAACCAGTGGGTTTCGTCGGTGGTGCCGTCACCGTCGTAGTCGTACGACTGTTCGCACTCGTAATCTCCACCCGTGTCGGTGCAGTCGTCGAACTCCAGCCAATCTTCTTCCTCCTCCCAGTCGACCATGGAGCCGTTGAGCTCGTAGGTCAGGTCGATGTTGGAGGGCGGCTGCTCGCAGGGCCCCCTGAATTGGAACCAGTCACGCGCCACGTCATGCATCCACGTGTTGTTCCATTCGTCAGTCTCCTCCCTTAGGAGGCTGACGCCAACGCTCACGTCGCACGTGCTGTTGCTGGTCTCCAGGAAGAAAGCCTCGGTGTGGTTAGCGGAGCCAGCGGTGAGGCTCGCAATGAAGACGTCCCAGTCGCAGCCTGTCATGTCATCGCAGACATTGTATTCGATATGCAGCTCGTACTCGCCGGGACCGTACGATCCCTCCACGTCCTCTGTCACGAGTTCCATCGTGTGGTTGCCCGCGTCTAAGTTCGGCCAGTTCATTCCCATTACGCACTCCCAGGTGCCGATATCGTTCTCCCAGCAGTCCCAGTTGATGTTCCAGTGGTCGGGCTCGCCGTCGCCGTCGGAGTCCCAGTCGTCGTTCCAGCAGTTGTAATGAACTATGCCAGAGCCTCCTGACTCGGACTCGTCCGAGCACTCGTCGTACTCCTCGATGAGGTGGATCTCCTCCCACTCAGTTTGGTCGTAGTAAAGGGTGAACGGGCTCGGAGGCTGCTCGCAGGGTCCTTCGAAGTGGAAGGTGTCCCGTCCGATTTGGTGCATGTAGCCGCTCCCGTCATCGGCCATGAGTTCGAGGTCCAGATTGAGCCCGCAGGTGAAGTTGTCAGTCTCCACGTGGAAGGTCACTTGGTCCACGTCCGAGGCCGCAGTGAAGTTGATCTCTATCCACTCCGAGCCATATTCCATTTGGGTTCCCATATGGACGCCTACCTTGACCATGTAGTCGTTTCCGACATTCAGGTCCTCGATTTCTACGTCCATCGTGTGGTTGCCCTCGTCGATGAGGAGCTGCATCGTGCCTGCCTCGCAGAGCCATGTGCTGTTGGTTGCGTCCTCTGAGCACTCCGGGTGCCAGTTCCTGTGGTCGGGCTCGCCGTCGCCGTCGTAGTCCCAGTCGGAGTTCCAGCACTCCCAGCCGTCGTTCTCCTCCTCGCACACGTCGTAATCCATGTAGAAGTACTGCTCTAGGTACTCAATGCCGTCGTAGTACAGGGTGAACGGGCTCGGAGGCTGCTCGCAGGGTCCCCGGAAGTGGAACCAGTCGCCACCGAGGTGGTGACCATCCACCGTTTCGTGGATTTCCGGGCTGATGTTGAGCCCGCAGGTGAAGTTGTCAGTCTCCACGTGGAACGTAATCGTCTCGTTATCGGAGGTCGCATTGAACTGGTGGTTGACGTAATCGTCGTCGCAGCCCATGGTCCCACAGTCTTCGATTTTGATGTCCACCGTGTAGCTCACGTTCTCCTCTAAGCCCTCGATGAGGAGCTCCATCGTGTGGTTGCCCTCCCCGATATCGGGTTGCTCCATGAACGCCACGCAGTACCAGATAGCGTCGTCAACGGAGAATTCGCAGTCCTCGTAGGGGAAGTAGTAGTAGTCGTAGCCGTCGGCGGTGCCGTCACCGTCGTTGTCGTACTCCTCCTCGCACTCCCAGTATCCGCCCATGTCGGTGCAGTCGTCGAACTCCATCAACATCGAGTCATTCCACTCGATCCCGTCGTAGAACAGGGTGAATGGCGAGGTCCATTCCTCGCACGGACCGAAGTAGTTCTGGTGCACACCCATCAAGGGCCCGTGCATCCAGGAGTTGTTGTTTGGGTCTTCCCACACCGTTGCGCCGAAGTTCGACTCGCAGTCATGGGGCGTCACCTCGAGCTCGGCGAGAATCGAATGGCTATCCGAGGTTGAGTTGAACTCCACGTACTCTGGGTAGAGGTTGTGCAGCTCGACCCCGTAGTGGGTGCTGTCGTTGAGCCAGGTGAGGTTCGCCCTCACGTCGTACACCCCTGCATCGAGAACTATCGGGGCCAACATCGTGTTGTTCTCCGTGAACTCGTGGTCGGGGCTCTGTCCGAAGTCGTCCGTGCAGTACCAGCCCATGTCGCTGCCCATCTCGCAGTAGAACCACCATTCGTTGAAGTCCAACTCCCCGTCGCCGTCGTGGTCTTCTCCGCACCACCAGCGGGTATCGTTGACTGACCAGAAGCAGTCCGAGTACGGCCCGGCCGGTTCGGCTGCGCTGCCTTCCAGTTCAATCCACTCGCCGGCTGCGTCGTCCCAAATCGAGAAAACGATGGGGTTGTCGCAGGGGCCACTCATAATCGCAATGAAGACCCCAATCCCCTCGTGGTACCCCGTACTGTTTTCTTGGAAGAGGAATGCCTCGATCCAAAGATCGCAAGTCCATGGGAGCACGTCGAAGGAGAAGTCGACGGCTGTACCGGGATCGGTTCCGTTCCACTGTGCATCTCCCCAGATCTCATGTTGCTCCGAACCCACTATCCATTCCAAGTTGTAGCTCCCGGATGAATCCAGGTTGGTCAAGTTCCACGAGGCATCGTAGTTGCCAACGGTGATGTTGGTGATAGTGTCAAAGTCGAAGCCATCGACTGATTCCGCCGCGCCGTCCCCGTCGAGGTCTATGTCCAGCGTGATGTCCCCGGTGTTCCCGCAAGGGCCGAACATCTCCCAGTTGGCCCAGAACTCGTCACCGGAGGTGTCGTTGCGCAGCGTCCCATCGATAGCGACATCGCAGTCCATGACGGAGAGCGTCAGGTTCCAGCTCTCTGTGCTGGTGTTGCCCATTGCCGTCCAGCTCCTGCTCTCGTCGACGGGTTCGGTGCAATCGCCGACAATCGAGCAGACGCTTGCCACCCAGTCCAACGTGTAGTCGTCACTGGTTGTCAGGTCCCATGAGGTGAACCTGAACTCGTAGGTCCCCGCGTCCAGGAATCCGTCCATCATGGGGTCGGAATAGTGGGGGACGCCGATCCAGGTCCCATTGTCGTTCATCTCTAGGGTCAGAGGCTCTGACATGGGTGGTGGATTGGCTGACACGGGGGCCGCAATCGGCACCAGTGCAGATAGCACCATTATCAGGCAGATACTCAGGCTTTTCTTCTTTCTTGCGTCGCTTGCGCTAAACATGTACCGCGCAGGGCGAAAACAGTCGTATTTAACGGTGCACCCTGCTTGCTTTCAGGCGTTTCCCCGGTCTTCTTCGGTGTTCTTTGACCACCATTCGATGGAGTCTCCAGCGGCCTCGGATTTTGAGACTAGCTCCATTCCATCGCCGAGCAGGCTCTTGTCAAAGGCCATGATCCCCCCCCCGAGCTCAGTCGCGGAGATGCAAATCCTGGCCCTGTCCACCATTCCCGCAGAGAGGAACCTCCTCCATGTTTCCGCACCACCCTCAACGAGCAGCGACTGGATCCCCCTGTCCCCCAGCATGTCCAGGATTCTTGAGACCGGGATATCCTGCTCCGGAATGACGACCCTCTCCACGTGGGGCCGGTCCTTCGACGAGTCATGCTCCGAGGACTGGATGATCAGTGTCGGGGCTGCTCCATCGGTCATTAGCACACAGTCATCCGGGGTTCGGTCATTGGGATCGATGACCACCCTCGTCGGGCTCTCCCTCGGGCCTAGGTCGGGGCCTCTCACGGTCAGCGAGGGATCGTCCCTGATGACGGTCTCAACACCCACAAGGATTGCCATCGAATCGGCCCTGATCTTATGGGCCAACTCCAGCGAAATCTCGGAGCTGAAGCGCACGGCGGGCTTCGAGGGATCGCCGTCGATCCTGCCAGACAAGTCAGTGGAGGCCTTCAGGGTCACCAGGGGCCTGCGTTCCCTGCACCAGTGCATGAATGACGCCATCTGATCTTCGCACTCCTCCTCAAGTATCCCAGTAAACACTTCCACGCCGCTTCCTCGTAGCGTCTCTGCGCCATTCCCCCTCACTGTCGGATTGGGGTCAAGTGCCCCGATTACGACCTCGCCGACCCCTGCCCACAGCAGGGACTCGGTGCACGGGGGGGTCCTGCCGAAGTGATTGCATGGCTCCAGCGTCACGTAGGCGGTCGTCCCTTGGGTGGGCACTCCCTTGGACTCGGCATCGGCAATCGCCATCTGCTCAGCGTGGAGCCCCCCTATGTGGTCATGCCAGCCCTCTGCCACCACCTCTCCGTCCCTGACTAGCACGCACCCGACGAGCGGGTTCGGCATTACCCGGTGCCGCCCCCTCTCGGCGATTGCTATCGCCCTTCGCATGTGTGACTCTGCACCAGTCATGTCATACGGCCGTCCCAGCGGCTACTCATGATTCCTCGCTTCGGCAGTATTCAAGTCCGAGGGGCGTTCTCGGCGGGGCGTGCCCCGCATTGCGTGCATACTCAACCCCAACGCCCGAGACGGGTTGTCCCTCAAGCAGTGGGAGAGGTTCGAGCCGGCACTCCGTGAGGCGGGCTTCGACGTCGACCTGCGACGCACTGAGGGCCCGGGGCATGCGATGGACATCGCTCAGGGGCTCGTCGGGGAGGAACACGAACTCGTCGTCGCGGTCGGTGGGGATGGAACCGTGCACGAGGTGGCATCGGGCCTACGAGGTTCCCAGAAGGTGCTTGGCATCTTGCCCATTGGGAGCGGCAACGACTACGCCAGGGCCCATGGCATCCCGACTCCGAAGGGTAACAAGTTCAAGGACATGCAGGGGGCGATTGACATACTAGTCAGCGGCACCAACCGGAGGGTCGGCTCGGTACGCGTGGAGGGCCCTCCCGCCCCCGAGCACCCCACCAAGGCTGCCCCCGAGCACTTCTCGTGCAACGGGGAGTCCGAGAAGCCGGGCAACCTGGTCCGCTGGAGTTTCCTCGAGTGCGATGCGGGGGTGACCTCTGTGGTCAACCGACTGAAGGACGAGGGCCAGTTCAAGTGGATTAGGGGGCAGGCGAAGTACACCGCTCTGGCGATCAAGGCGATCCTGTTCTGGAAGAGGCAGCGCGGCTGGTTCGCAATAGACGGTGGGGAGCCCGCTGAAGTGGAACTCTCAGGGCTCTTCTGCCTGAGCCAGTGCCAGACATTCGGCGGGGGCTACAGGGTGGCTCCCGGGGCCAGGCCCACACAGGGACACTGCTCCCTCGTGATGGCATGGGGGCTTTCCAAGATCCGGATGCTTATGCTGATGGGTCCGTTGGAGAAGGGCAAGCACGTTGGCAAGTGGGGAGTTACCATGGAGGACGCCAAGAGGTACGAGCTCGACGTTTCGGAGGGCAAGCCGATCTTCGTGAACGTCGACGGAGAGGCGGTGATCACCACCCCCGTCTCGATGCAGTACCACGATGACCAGCTTACCGTGCGAGGTGCTTCCTCCATCCCCAACGAGTAGGCTCTACCATTGGTTCATATCACCCCCTCGCCACAAGCTTCCATGGCCACGACCAAGCGAACCAAGTGGAAGCCCCGTTCCACGCAGAGGTCGAAGTACGGAACCTCCGAGGCCCCGGTCCCATTCACGATCAGCCGCTCCAGGCTAGAGAAGTTCCACAGCTGCCCACGGTGCTTCTGGATTGACAGGGTGATGGGCATAGATACGCCGGGGATGCCGGGCTTCCTCCTCAACACCCTCGTCGACACCCTGCTGAAGAGGGAGTTCGACGTCCATAGGGAAGCCGGGACGCCCCACCCGTACATGTCCGAGAACGGACTCGGCCACATGGTGCCCCTAGACCATCCTATGATGGACGAGTGGCGAGAGAACTTCAAGGGGGTGCGGGCCGTAAAGCACGGCCTGCAGATTTCCGGGGCCGTCGACGACATATGGAAGTCGGGAGAGGGCGAGTCGGAGGAGTGGTACGTTGTCGACTACAAGTCTACTGCCACGAAAGCGCAGATCACCCCGGAGCTGTTCCTGGAGGACATATACAAGGGAGGGTACGTACGCCAGATGGCGATATACCAGTGGCTTCTGAGGGAGCTCGACCACCCCGTGTCAACGAGGGGCTTCTTCGTCTACGAGAACGGCAACAACCAAGCCGACTCGCTGCAATCGGGAGATGATGGCGAGAGCCCCCGGGGGATACCGCTCAAGCCAGCTCTGGTAATCGAGATAGACACCTCGAACCCCGAGGTCGTCATCGAGGGCGAGAGGGTGGACCACGACTGGGTAGACGGCCTGGTGGCGGGGGCGAAGGCCTGCCTCGATCTCTCGGGACCACCGGGGGCAGGGGAGTTCTGCCAATACTGCGCCTACGTGGACGCAGCATCGCAGGTCTAGGGATCCTGCAGCATTTTCATAAGACTCCAGCGCGACCCCGGTCAATGCCATTTGCAGTAATGACGGTATGGAAACACCCTGAGAAGAGCGACTGGGATGAAGCCCAGGCGATGCTGGACAACGCGGACGTGGTCGCCGGAGCGACCGTGACCTGGTTCGAGATAGACGAGACGACCCAAGGGTCCCTGTTCGTCCTCCCCACCAAGGAGGACTACGAGGCCGCCCTGGAGGGCCTCCAGGCCATGAGGCAGGAGGCGATCGAAAACGGCTCCAGGCTCGAGATGGAGGCAATCGGTCCCGTGATGGCGCACAAGCAGTTCTAGCCGGTCTGTTGGCGCAGACGGAGAGATTTGAACTCCCGAGTCACTAGGACACCGGATTTCAAATCCGGCGCAATACCAGGCTATGCGACGTCTGCAGCAGCCCCGCGAGGGCACGGGCATCCATGAATGCTTTCGGCCTCAGAGCCCGTAGTTGCCGGGTCTGCACCAATCTGGCAGGCCGGTCGCCGCGTCGGGGTGCGTGAGCCCCACGAACAGGACCATGATGATGATGAAGAAGGCCGGGAAGAGCGCCGTGAGGGTCAGTATCGCGGAGTCCGCATCCCCATACAGGTGCATGAATATGGCAGCGATCATCAGGAACTTCGGGATTGCTATCACGGTCAGGATGGTGAGGGTAATGGTGGTGCTCAGGTCCACCCCCACGGCCGCGACCTCGATCAGTGTCAGGACCATCAGCCCGAAGAAGTTCATCCAGTAGGGGTCCTGCCCCAGAATCTTGTAGTGCGCCATTTTCATTTCACCTCAGTACAGATAGAAGAACGGGAAGACCAGGACCCAGACCAGGTCCACGAAGTGCCAGTAGAGGCCGAAGTACTCTATCGAGACCGCATTCTCCGGGGTGTAGCCTCCCCTGCTGGCCTTGAGGGTCATGTAGCTAAGGCCGACTATGCCGCCGAACACGTGGGCCCCGTGGGTCCCCGTGGTGACGTAGAAGGTGGTGGCGCTGACCTGGATGTTGGCCATCATCTGGGCGTGGTCGCCCTTCCCCTCGATGTGGTGGTGCTCGGTGTTGTAGTCGTGGTGCTGGTACGCCTCCGCGTTGATCAGGTAGCCCTCCGAGTACAGCGACTGGATCGTGTCGTGGCCGTGGTTGTACTCGGCGAGGAAACCAGGCAGCGGGAAGCCCAGGAACCACTCGATCATCTTCATGGTCAGGAACAGTATGGCCAGGAACCAGGTGCTCCCGAGGTAGCGCGTCACCTTCCTCCTGCGCTCGTCCGCGTCTATGTCCGCCTTCTTCGCGTAGCGCAATGCCTGCACGATGGTGAACGAGGAGATGATCAGCGCGAACGTGTTGATGGCTCCCGGTGCCAGGTGGAACCAGCTCGAGGCGATTAGGTGGCTCGCTGGCTCGAAGCAGGTCACCGCAGTGCCCTCCACCCAGTTCCCAGACTCGAAGACGTCCTTGCACGACTCGATGCCGAACCTGTAGCGCATGTAGGTGCTGAAAAGGGAAGTGAAGACCATCATCTCGGACATCAGGAAGACCCACATCGCCACCTTGCGAATGTCGATGTTCTGGAACGGCGCACCGGTCGCCTTGGGCTCGTAGGTCCCATCGAAGCTGAAGTCCTGCCTCCACATGACCACTAGGCCCGCCAAGACGAGGAGAAGACCCAGGAAGACGACTGGCACGTAGCCCCAGCCGATGAACTCCCCCCACTCGTAGACCTTTGCCAGTGAGAAGAGGAATACTGCGATGCCAAAGCACAGGACGAGCGGGCCCCACGAGTTGTGCGGGGCGCCATGGCCCCAATCGTGCGGGCCCCAGGGGCTGGGGTGGTGGTGGTCGTCATGGCTCAATGTGACACCTCCCCCGAATCCTCGTCTGGCACCATCAGCCTCTTGAACCACCGGCTCACGACTCCTGGCTCGTTGGCAAGGTGATCGTTTGCGTCCTTTAGCCTCGGAAGCCCCGACCACTTCTCACCGTCGAAGTGCCCGAAGCTCGGCGTCGGTGGGGGCGAGGAAGTCATCCATTCGAACGACCACCCTCCCCAGGGGTCCGCAGGAGCGTCCTCCCCCCTTATCGAGGAGATGATCATGTTTGCGACCAGGATGAAGAATGACCCCATGAAGACGAACCCTGAGACGGTGATTAGCATGTTCCAGCCCGCTGCCTCCGCGGGGAGGGAACCCATGGCCTCCTCCGTGGTGATGAAGTAGGTGTGGTGCCTTCGAGTCATCCCCCACACCCCCAGCCTGTGCATGGGCCAGAACAGGGCGTTGTAAGACACGAACCCAACAAGGAAGTGTATCACCCCCAGCTTCTCGTCGAGCATCTTCCCAGTGGCCTTGGGGAACCAGTAGTATATCCCGGAAACGAGCCCGAACACCGTCCCCCCCACCAGCACGTAGTGGAAGTGGGCTATCACGAAGTACGACTCATGCAGGTGCAGGTCCATCGCGACCGAGGGGAAGAACATGCCCGATATCCCCCCTATGGTGAACGTCAGGATGAATCCAAGCGCCCACAGGGTATGGGTCCGGTAAACCAGCGACCCGCCATTCATCGTCATCAGCCAGTTGAATATCTTGATTCCCGTCGGGACTGCCACCAGCATGGTCGTCAGCATCGTGACGAATCTCAGTGTGGGGCTCATTCCGCTGGTGAACATGTGGTGCCCGTAGACGATGAACGAGACGATTCCGATGCCCGCCATCGCGTAGACCATGGACCGGTACCCGAAAACCGAGCGCCGGGCACTCGTGGCCATTACCTCTGAGATGACCCCGAAGGCCGGGACGATTACGACGTACACCTCTGGGTGGCCGAAGTACCAGAACAGGTGACTCCAGAGCAATGGGTCACCCCCTGCCGAGATGTCGTAGAAGGCAGTCCCGATGACCCTGTCGAGGAATACCTGGATCAAACCGATACCGAACGCGGGGATAGAGAGGAAGAGCATCACGTTGGCAATGAATATCGACCAAGTGAACAGGGGCATGTGCATCCACCCCATGCCCTCGGCCCGCATCACGGCTATCGTTGTCAGGAAGTTGATTCCCGTCAGGGTGGAGGAGGCCACGAGCATGATCTGCCCGGCAGCCCACATCGTGGTCCCGACATGCGCAGTTTGACTCACTACGTAGGGGGCGTAACCCGTCCACCCTGTGTCAGCACCGCCGCCCGAGAAGATTCCAGTGAAGATCAGAATTGCTGCGAACGGCTGAAGCCAGAACGACATCGCGTTGATCCTGGGCAGAGCTAGGTCGGGAGCCCCTATCTGGAGGGGGACGATCCAGTTCGCGAAGCCGTTGATCAGCGGCATCGCCGCGAGGAAGATCATCGTAGTCCCGTGTAGGGTGAAGAACTGGTTGTACTGGTCCTGGGTAAGGAAGTCATTACCGGGAACGGCTAGTTGGATGCGGATGAACATGGCCATGATGCCCCCCACGCCGAGGAAGAAGAGCCCCTGCACCGTGTACAGGGTCCCGATCTTCTTGTGGTCGGTGCTGGTCAGCCAGTCGGCTATCCACGGGGCGAATGTTTCCCAGTCGAAAGAGTCGGGGTTGGTCCTGTAGAAGATGTAGGACAGCGTGATTGACAGCAGGACGGCCGACACCATGATCAGTACCGTGAGGACGACGAACGGATCCGCAGCGTCAAGCACCACGACCGGCCCGCTGATGGAGGCCACGGCCTTGCTCCAGAGGTCGCCCGTGCTGCCTCCCCCGTTTCCGTCGGCGTCCCCGTTGACCGAGTTGACGTGGAGCACGAACTCGACGTTCTTGTCGGTCTCAGGGGCAGTCCATGTCACTACCCAAGACGTCTGGTCGTTGCCCGCTTCCGTGTGCCCGACCTCGTTTTGGTTGAAGAGCTGAGACGTCGCGTCGTTGACCGCTAGGCTCCCATCGCTGACCCAGAGGTGGAATCCACCCTGGTTGATGTTGCCCGTCTCGCTGGGTCCCCCCTCGAACGAAACCACTATTTCGTAGGCTTCTGAATAGTTGTAGATCTCAGGAAGCCCCCCGATCGAGGCGGACACGGACTCAGAGACCACGGCCCCGTGGCAGTTGCATCCGGAGTCCTTGACCCCAGCGATGCCAGTGGGGAGGGATTGCGCTGCCGGGGCGACCATCGTGGCAGCCACGAACAGCAGAGTCACTACCGCTAAACGAGATCTCTTGCTCATGCCCATCCCATCACCTCAGTTGTGTACCGCCAAAACCCCTGACATCACGGAGTGGGCATCTCCGCAGTACTCAGCACATAGGATCATCGAGTCACCCGAATCGGTAATGGGGAGCCAGAGCAACGTCTGTTGGCCCTGCAGTACGTCCTCCTTTGTGAACAAATCCAGGAACCACGGCGCATGAGTCACGTCCTCCGACTCCATCAGGGCCAGGTAGGTCTCCCCCTTCTTCAGGCCCAGGACTGGAACGCTCCCATACACCTCGAGGGTGTCGGTCGCGGTGTAGCACAGGCTCTCATCTAGTTCCAGGCAGTCGAAGGACCAGAACCACTGCTGACCAGTGATTTCGATGAGGTGGTAGCAGTCAGAGGTCACCATTCCCTTGGAGTCCATGACGTTGTTCGAGCCCGTGTAAGCGGCGGAGGCGTAATCGCATTCGGACCCATGGTACTCGTCGTCGTCCAACGGGGCCCACATGTTATCGATCGGGGCCCACGATACATAGGTCAGCCAGATTATCAGTATGAATGGGAGAATTGTCCATGTCACCTCCAGACGCATATCGTCATTGTGCAAGGGGAAGACTCCGATGGCCAGACCATCCACGTTGCTGAGCTCCTTGCCATCTTCGGAACGGAACCAGAAAGAGTGGTGAAACAGCCAGCCGAAGGCGATTACCGAGACGACTATGCTCCATAGCATGTAGTGTTCCCACAGGTCTGCAAAGAGCACACTTGTTCCAGCCACGCCTATCTCCAATCCGTCGGGGGCAAAATCCCCTCATAAGGGTCGCGGGCCACTCGCCTCCGCCTCCATCCAATCGCGCGGAAAAACATCTTCAAGCACATCGCACCACAATCTCATAGCCATGCCCGAAGGACCGCCCGAAACAGAACGCTATACCGACTGGGTTAGCCAGAGGTCAATGGAGAAGGGACCCCATAGCAGGACTGCTCGTTTCGAGAGGGCAGCAAAGGCCATTTCGATAGCCATACTCAGGAACAGGGCCCTCGAAGAGGGAGGCTCAGGACTCCCGGTGCTGGTCGAGGGCAAGAGGGACGAGGCGACCCTGCGAGCCCTGGGATTCACCGGCAAGGTAGAGAGGGTAAACCGAGGGTGGGACCGCCCCCGACTCGTCGCCTACCTCCATTCTTCCTACTGCACGGTATCGGATGGCGGGCCCTCGCTCATCCTCCTGATGGACTGGGACCGTACAGGGGGTAGGCTCCAGACGGCGATCAGGGATCGCTTGATGGCACTGGACTCCCCGGTCGACGAGGATCTGAGGAGGGAGCTCCTCAAGTCTATGAAGCCGGAAGGGAGGACAGTGGAGTCGCTCCTGTCCCACGCAGACTCTCTTGAGCCACTGGTCCGTGGCTTCCTGCATGATTTGGGCTGATGCTACTCGGGCAGGGAGGGGGCGGTCTCCTTCACGGTGTTCAGGACCAGGTGGGTGACGGAACGCTCTATCCCCTCTGCGCTCATCACGCTCTTGGACAGGTCGTCGAGGTCGTCCCGGTCCTTCGCCCTGGCCAGCACCATGGAGTCGTAGTCGCCAGTAACGTCGTATACCCCGAAGACGCGATGGTCCCGGGCTATCCTCTCCTGTATCTCAATCAGCCTCCCCTTCTCGATTCTCAGGCCTATCACCACGCTGAGCCCCCAGCCTGACTTGTCCGGGTCCAGTAGGACGGTGTACCCCTGTATCACTCCGAGGGCCTCCATCCTCCTGACTCGGTTGCTGACGGTTCCCAAGGCCACGCCGACCTCCTCGGCTATCCTCCTCAGGGAAGTCCTGGCGTCGTCCTCTAGGACCCTGACTATCTTACGGTCCACTTCGTCCATTCTTACACACCGGGAGAACGTGTCTATTTACACGGCTCTTGAACATATGCCAAGCATTTCGATGCATTAGTGGGCGAATGCGCAATAATAGCCACTCACTCCTCCTCATCGAGGACGATTGCCAAGCCACGGGAGGCTCTCATCACTCTCATCTCCGACTCGTTCACCATGGGCGTGACCCTGCCTCCGACCCAGACGGCGAGGCACTGGCCCCCCTCGTCGACGAGCACGTTGCTTCCCTGTGGCCACTCGCCCGACTCGAGGTGCCCACCCAGTAGGATCTCATCCATCACGGACCCATCGACGTCGATGAAGGGCCCGCTGACCTCGTGCCTGAGCCTGTGAGCGGCCCGTGAGACCACCCTCTCCAGCTCACCATGCCTCACTCTGGCCGCAATCAGACCGAGGTGGATGACCTTGAGTGGCCTCCAGCGGCCACCGGGGACCTTGACCCTCCCTCCTTTGCGGCTGCGGTCTCCTTTCCAGATCTCCATGGCCTCCTCTGTGGACCACAGCAGGCTCTTGCCCCTGTGCCAGAGGCTGTCCGGGAACCCCCCCAGACGCTCCTCTAGGTGCCCCTCCCATTCATCCCCCAACGGCCTTGGGTAGGACTCGGGGTCCTCGGTCTCGTCGGTCCAGCGTTCCTGGACCAATCCGGCATCGTCCCCCCCTCCATCCTTTTCCAGGACGGCCAGGAAGAATCCCCCTCCACCTATCGAGTCGTTCCATACCCTGACGCAGTCGCTTAGCTGAGTGGCTAGAGAGCCGTCTTGGGGGGGCAGTGCCGCCCGGGGTGTGCCATCCTCAACCACCTCCATCCCATCATCATCCAGAACGGGCCAGCTCCCGAAGCCCTCCGCTGCCGGAACGCCAGGCAGCAGAGTGCGTCCGGGAACGATCTTGACCCCTCCCGCCGATAGCGCTCGTGCCACCACCGCCTCGTTCTCCACCGGGTCGAGCGAGCAAGTCGCGTAGACCACCCGGCCGCCGGGCTTCGTGACCCTGATTGCCCTAGTTAGGAGGTCGTGCTGCAGGTCGTGCAGGGAGAGCCCGGCGGAGGGAACCCACTTCCCCCAGACCTCCGGGTTCTTCCTCGTGGTTCCCGAGCCTGTGCAGGGAACGTCGACCAGAACGCGGTCGAAGCCGCTCTTAGGTACCATCGGGATGTGCCTGCCGTCGTGCTGAACGACAACCGCTGCACGCGAAGCGTGACGCTGGACGTTGGAGACGAGGGTGTTCACCCTGCCGCTCACCACCTCGTTGGCCACCACTGCACCGCTGTCGCCAAGCGACTCGCAGATCTGAGTCGTCTTCGATCCCGGGGACGCGCACAGGTCCAGAACAACCTCCCCGGGCCGTGGGTCCAGGGCGATGACCGGGAGCATCGACACCGCCTCCTGTCGCGTAACCCTCCCAGTATCGTGGAGCGCGTTAAGCACGACTCTCACATCGCCCTCTGCCGCACCCCTATCGAAGGGAAGCTCCCATGCGCTCCCCGGTCCCCCGAACCAGTCTATTGGAGTGGCGGATACTCCCCTGAGCCAACTCTCGACCCATTCGACATCGGGGCCCAGGGGATTGACCCTCACTGTCTCCGGGAGCCTGGAGAAAGAGCCTTGGAACCAGGCCTCGGGATCCTCCCTCCAGCTGGCCACCGCCCTCAGCAGCGCGCTGCCCTCGGCCATGGTCATCCAATCGGGTTCATCCGATCCCATGGGCCCCCGTCCGAACATTTCGACATCAAGTGCTCGATGTCCCGTGGCTCCCTCCCTACCCTGTTTTTTTCCCGTTCGCAACCCCCTCCCGGCCAACAACGGTTATACCCTCGGGGAATCGCTGACGTGATGCGGTATTTGCCGCAAGGGATGCACATGACAGGATTTGGATATAGGAGGAGAATCTCCAATCAACCATCGGAGCCAACAACGACGGACGAGATCGGGGCCAAGCTGAAGCTTGGTGATCTGCTGAAGAGAGCAAGGAACTACGGGACCGCCCAGGGGCCCTTGACGCCCATCGAGGCACTCATCACCGTCTCTCAGAACGAGTGGACCTGGCAGGTCGTGGACCGTGGCGTTCTGGACAGGCTCAGTCACCGACTTGTCTTCCAGTCAAATGCGGGGATGCGGAGGGAGATTCTGATGACCGAGGGTCTGGATACCGCTATGGGAGCAGCCTCCATGATAGTGGAGCTCGATGGCGGTTGTGTGCTAATAGAGACCCTGGAGCCGTAGATTGCCCCCCTTAGTGGGCTTGAAATAGGGATTGTAGGTGCGGTGCTTCGATGGCCAAGGAGAAGAAGGGCAGTGGTATTCAGCAGGCTGCCGGGCTGATAAGGTACTTCGACGAGGAGTCCGAGGACGCGATTCAGATCTCCAAGGGCACCATATACTTCGCTTGTATCTCCTTCAGCATCGTGGTCTACCTGGCGCAGTACGGCGTTTGGTCCTGGATGTGGGGCACGCTGGGACTCTAGTCCCCGAGAAGCTCCCTGTCCGCGATTCCCACTCCCGATTCGGGGTCGGCTCTGATGATGGCGATGGATGCCCTGCTGATTGCCCTCTCCACCGCGGGCGCGTTCTTGTCCGCCAAGGCCTCCCTGGCCCTGTCCAGTGACTCCTCTGCAGAGTCCAGGAGATCCACCGAGGATTCGTCCACCCCCCTGAGTCCGTGTACCGCGTCCTGCAGTCTGGCAATCTCGTCGCTCATCCCCTCGCGAGCGATTGAGATTAGGCCTTCCCAGCATGAAGTGTGCTCAGCTATCGTTCCAGATGTGGCCCTCTCGAAGGCCCTCATCCGGGTGGGCTCCCAAGGGTTCCTGCCCAGAGTCGCTGAGATGTCGAGGGCACACCGGGCCCTGATGGACAGCGGCCCCTCGATTACTATCTCGTTCAGGAAGCACTTCGCAAACAGCCCGAACCCCCAGTAGTGCCTACTGGAAATCCTCACCTCGATCTCGTCGTTGCGGCACACAAGCTCCCAGGCCTGCTCGTCGTGTACCGAGCTCTTCGTGAACCTAGCCGGCTCGTGAGTTCCCATTGACCTGAGGGCGGCCCTGGCAACGTCACCCAGGAACACCTTGTCGACGACCCCCTTGGTCCCGAACTGGTGCATCACCCCGTCCTCGTCGTACGACATCTTCGGGTTGGCATCCGCCACTTGCGCGAAGAGCACCGAGCGCTGGGGGTCCGAGCCGATGGGGCCCGTCCTGCCCCATTCCGCATCGCTCATATCTGGCAGCCGGAGTCTGCGTGGTTCAAAGTTCCGCGTAATTGGCAACGCCTAAGTCCCTCCTCGCCCGGAGGGGAGCGTGCCACGCAGGAAGTACGGCAAACTGCAGAAGGTCGTTGAGAGGCCACCCTCAGACAACTGCAGCAGATGCAGGGCAGGCAAGTACTGCCCCATCCCAGGCCACCCGGGCTTCGACGAGGGCACGAGCAGGGATTGGAAGGGCCCAGAGTCCGTAGACAAGCGTACCAACAAGAAGAACCCTGCCAGAAAGTAACTCCATTCCGGGGTCTCCCACTGAGGAAACCCGATATAGCACGACAATCTCAGAATTATGGTAGGTGAAGTGATGCGCGATTCCACAAACATCCCTGGCTCTGGACAGCATCTGGGACGGATCAAATGCGTGGTGGACGTCGGCCAGAGTTCCATAGAGATCGACCCCTACGTCGCCGACTTCTTCTTCGAGCCTGTGTTCCTGTCCCGTTCGTATCCAGACCTGACATGCACCGCGCAGGTCCTCGGTAAGGAGGGAGAGAAACACCCCTCGTTGCTAGAAGTGAAGATCATCTCAAAGAAGAAAGGAATCAGGAATTTCGCACTCAGCGTCATCAGCGAAGACCTGTTCTCGGAACCGAAGACGTTCTCAGTCGTCTTCAGCTTCGATAGCGAAAGGCTCCATGCTCCCATGCTACTCGAGGTGGAGGTCAAGGTCATTCATGCCGGCACCCCCATCATCGCTAGGATACGCTCCGGCCTGCCCTCCTCCTTCATCGGGAGCGTCAGCTCCGATCTCTCAGGCATAACGCCAAGGCTGCGGATCGAGAGGGCGATGACGTTCTGGGACTGGCCCCTCGAGAACGCTCGCCTGGAGGTCAAGGCAGATGAGTCCTGGCTGGAAAACTTCGGGTCGATAGAGGTGCTATACGACAATGGGGGGCCGGGCAACTCCACGAAACTCACCGATGAGTTCCAGGAAGTCGACTTCGACGCAGTCATCCCGCTAATGCTCCCAAGAGAGGGCTTCCCCCATGCCCCTTACCACACCTGTGCCGGCATGCTTCTCCGGATTGGGAACGACGCCTCCCAATTCCCGATAGTGAGCCACCTGGTGGACACCAGGCCGTCCAAGAGGGGGGCATTCGGGAAGATCGGGAAACTGGACGACCCAGACGCATGGCCCTATTTCCTTTGGAAGAACCCGCACTTCAAAATGCAGCCCCCAGGGGAGAAGTTCCTAATCAGGAAGGGAAGGCTCTGGGAGGGGTTCAGGAGACTCGAACCCGGAAAACCCGGGACGATAAAACGAGTCCAGCACGAACGCTACACCAGTGCAGTTCCAACCCGCGCCAAGTTCGAGTACAAGGGCGAAGAGTTCAACGTGAACTGGTTCCAACTCGACGAAAGCGGTTGGAAAGTCCACTTCTCCGATAGTTAGCCAATCGATGGGTATCGATCTATTCGGCGGTGTAGGTCGGCAGCACCGGGGCTGGTTCCGTCTCTGGATCATCCGACTCCTCTTCGGCACCTTCTGAGGCAGAAGGCACTCTCTGCGCCCTGTGGTATATCTCCCTAAGCGTCTGATCGCCGATCTCCAGGTAAACCCTCGTGGTAGCGATGCTAGAGTGCCCCAGGAGCCTCTGGATGGTCACTAGGTCCGCCCCCCTCTCGAGCAAACCCGTCGCGAACGTGTGCCTAAGGGTGTGAGGACTCAGCCTGCTTCTGGGGATGTCCGACGCATCAGCCAGCCTGTCCATCATCTTCTGGATCGATCGGGGGTTGATCCTCCTGCCTCTAGATGAGATGAACATGGCCCGAAGCTGCTGGTCGGAGCTGTTAGCGAGCCTAGTCTCCCTGATTGGCTCCCAGGCCTCCAGAACCTCTACCGTTGACTCGGTGAACAGCACGGTTCGGTCCTTCTCGCCCTTGCCTCCGATAACCAGGGCCGATAGGTCGTCCTTGTCTATGTCGTCGATGTCCAATGCACACAGCTCGGAGACCCTGAGCCCCGTATCGAGCATTATCGTCGACACGGGCCTCGCCAGCGGGTCTTCCGACTCGCTTACGGCCTTCCTCATCCTCTGCAGCTCCCTCCTACCCAGAGTCTTGGGCAGCGAACGGCTCCTGGATGGCCTTTGGATCCAGTCCGGGATGGTGTGACCGAGCCACTTCAGCAGATGGGTCAGCGCTGCTATCTTCGCGTTGATAGTGGAGGGCTTGAGATCTCTCAGGGAATGCATCCATGCATCCATCCTGCCATTGTTGGGGTCAGCCCTGAGATGGAAGTCCCTGACGCTCATCGAGCTGACTCCCGACCACTCCAACTTGCTCTCTCTGGGCAGACTGGTCGTTGAGAACGACCTGGCAGCCACCCCGTACGCGCGAATGGTGTGTGAGCTCTTCTTCTCGGCACTCAGTTGCTGGGTCCAGCACTCGCTCCAGCCAAGGTCAGCTATCCTGTCGAGCCTGGCTGGGATGGAGCTCTTCAGGCCAATCTGGGACTCTCTGAACCTCTGTCCCAGCCTCCCGGCCCCCTCGTCTGGTCTCTGTGAGTCCCTGCCTACGTACCGCAAACCTTCTCGCCTCCCGCCGCGAACGGCGTGTGCATCCCTGTCCTATTGGACGGTCCTCAGGAGACGTGTAGTGACTTCAATGCTTCTCCAATGAGAAGTAGCGCCCCTCACGTTAGTGCCGGGGCTCGCGTTCGCCGACCGGCTCAGTAGGCGCTTCCACGCTCGTTGGCATCGGCACCGATGTCGTCGGAGGCGGTTGGGCCATCCGATTGGACGTTGGGGGAGTACAGCTCGTTGAGACGCTCTGCGACCCTCCCAGCAATGTTCTCTCGCGTGGCCCCCTCTATTCCCTCCAGACCGGGGCTGGAATTGATCTCAAGGACCAGCGGGCCCCTCTTAGAGACGAGCATATCCACCCCTGCGATCTCCAGGCCCACCGTTTCTGTGGCCCTTATGGCGATTTCCCGCTGCTCATCGGTGAGGTCAAATGAGCTCACAGAGCCGCCAAGGTGGAAGTTGGACCTGAACTCGCTGCCGTGGGCCTTCCTCATCATGGAGGCCACGACCTTTCCCCCCACCACCAGTGCCCTCACGTCGCTCCCGTGCGACTCCTCGATGTACTCCTGAACGAGGGGCCTCAACCCCCTCTCCAGCATTTGGTAGACAAGTTGCCTGGCTTGCCTATTTGACCTTACAAGGTAGACCCCGCTCCCCTGGGTCCCTTCCGTAGTTTTCACCACGCAGGGAGTGCCTCCGACCCTTCTGATTGCCCGATCCGTGTCTTCCCACGCTCCCACGTGCGCCGTGATGGGTACCGGGACTCCCTTCTCGGCCATCATCTGGCATGCCACGAGCTTGTCGCGGCTCCTGACGATGCCAAAGCTGGAGTTCAAGACAATAACGCCGGCCTGCTCGAACTGTCGTACTATCGCTACCCCTCTGCGGGTAATCGAGTACCCTATCCTCGGCAGGACCGCCTCGCACTCTACGGGCCAGCCCCTATGGAATATCTTCCCCCCGCCATCTTCCACCACTATAGTGAGTGACAAAGGGTCGATGATACTGACATCCCAACCAGACTTCTCAGCCTCAGTGGCCAACCTCCTTGTGCTGTAAAGCGCCGGTCCCCGAGAAAGCACAACTAGCCTAGGCTCCATGAATTGCGCCGCCTGAGGACCACTCTTCAATCCTTTCCCCGATAGTTCGCGCTCCGGCAAGGACTGACTTCTAGGGGGTCCCCAACGCCGAAGGGGTTGAAAACCGCGCCCATTGACTGGCCAACGCAGTATGCCCCCAGACGATACGACGGACCGCGACTCACTGTCCTCTAAGACCGTGGCAGATCTAAGGCAGATTTGCAAGGAAATGGGCCTCATGGTGTCCGGCAAGAAGGCCGAACTGGTGGATAGGATACTAGCGGACTCCGAGCAGACTGACGAGGCACCCGAGTCAGAAGAGCCGCTTATCCTGGAGGCGGAGCCCCCCCAGACCGTTGAGAAGAGCAGCTCCCAGAGGGTCGAGGAGGCCCTCTCGAGGGCGAGCGGGGGAGCCGAGCGGACCGAAGCAGCCGAGGTCGAGGTGATAGAGGCCGAGGTGATAGAGGCCGAGGTGATAGAGGCCGAGGTGATAGAGGCCACTGTCATCGAGGAGGAACCGGTCGTTGTGGAGCCAGAGGAAGAGGGGCCCCCAGAAGAGGACCAGGCCTCGCTGGTAATCACGATACCAACGCTCTCCTCCTTGGGCACCGAATGGAGGAAGGCTGCAGCCGTGCTAGTGGTGGTCCTGCTGGTGGGGGTTCTCGCAACGCAGTTCCTTCAGCGCACCTCCGGCTTCGAGACCAGGGAACTGCACTACGGTGACCGTATGGAGTTCATCATAACCGACTCCAGCATCAGCATCCAGGGGGAGGAGATGCTCAACCTGGCTCGGGACTCCACGGGGGACATCTTGGCAGACGTCTGCGACGAGGTGTCCGTGGGAATGGGCGGAACTGGCTCAGTTTCCGTGATCAACGGCTACGACGAAGGCGCCGTCGACACCACCGACAGCCTCGGACGCGATGGATTCAGGGCTGTCGAGAAGCGGATATCAATGGACCTCGACCTCGACTTCGAGGGCAAGGCATGGAGGGACCCCGGGGACTGCGGGAACATCGTATGGCTCCTCGCTGGCAACAAGATGGACATCGAATCGACCTCGTGGGTCGAGATAGAGGACATCGAGACCGCTCGGACGGACACGACCGTCTCCTTCATGGACGCAGACTCCCAGACGACCAACCTAAGGACGGTGACCTACGGAGCGAGCGGGCTGGGTGGGTTCGGGGAGATCATCCCAACGCTCATGTTTCCACTCACGCCTATCGAGCTCCACGAGTTCTTCGGAAACACGGTGATCAAGGAGGGCGTCAGGTCGACCGACCCGAACCTCGGGTGGTCCTCGGACTGGTCATGGGAGGTCAAGAAGGAGAAGTCCGATGATACACAGGGCCTTTACTACGAGATCAAGATGGAGCACGACAACATCGGGGACTGCTACGGCCATGCCTACCTCACCCTCTGGGTCAAGGAGGGAAGCCCGTGGCCGGTCCACCAATCGGCTGACATCGTCCTCGACAAGGACCTCCAGACTAGTAGGTGCGACTTCCTTTCCAGCACACTCTCCGAGGAGCTCCTACCCGAGGGGACCCTGGCCATCAGGATGACGATGAGCAAGTCGGGCAAGGGGACGAGCGGCGACAGTGCCGTGGACTGGGGCAGGGACTACCTCAAGCCGACCGCAGGGGAGGACAGGCCCGGGACGTCCAGTGAGAGGAGCTGGGTCGACGCGATGGTGGACGAGTCCGAGATCAGGGGCTTCACGCTCGAGGATGCGACCTCGTGTCTGAAATCGACCTACCCCGGACACCAGGCATCGCAGGCCCTGGACTCGGGGGGCTACGTGTGGATGTCGCAGTGGTCCAACATGGGCGAGGAGCCCGAGTGGAACCTCTCGTGGGTCGACGACATGGACAGGTCGGGTTGGCTCGTGCTCAGGCAGGTCGCAGGGCCGGCGGGCGGCTGCGAGAAGACGTCGGAGGGGATCAACCCAACCGGGGAGGTCTCCTGGAACAGGGACTCGATACCCAGGACCCAGACGATGTCCCTGCTGGAGGGCAGGATACTGGAGGACGGCAGGTACCCCGACCTCTCGCAGCTTATCGAGGAAGGGGGCCACTGGCACCCCGAGGCGAGCGTGGGCTACCGCCTGTCCGTTACAGAGGACAACGACGTCCTCACCCTCCTCCCGGGTGACCTGGGGGACGGCAAGGTGACCATGACTGCAGGCAGGGACTGGCAGGCGGGGGGCCGTGATAGGTCGGTGGACATGGCAATGGACGCCGAGACAGGTGAGATGGTCCTGTGGTACATGGTCGACCAGCCGCTCCAGTGACTCAAACCCCCAATCTGCATCGTCGCCCATGCGTCATGTTCAACACTGCTCCGAGCACCGATGGCACCGATGACGTCGGGAGGGGGGGACGAGGGGCTACCGGAGGTCAGCGAGGCCCCCCTCGTAATCGACGTAGATTTCACAGAGGTCGAGGACGAGACGCTGGCACCCTCGTTGGACGCAGTGGACGAGATCAGCACAGCCAGGCCTAGGAGGCCGATGGAACTCCCCCACTCCCTGCCCACCCCGCCCGGGAGGGCCCGGGTGGTGACCGTCTCGAACCAGAAGGGGGGCGTGGGCAAGACCACCACGGTGATCAACGTCGCAGCCCAGCTGGCTCTCAGGGGACGCAGGGTCCTCGTCGTTGATGCCGATTCCCAGGGCAACTGCGCCACGGGGCTCGGCGTGGACAAGAGCAGGGTGAGAGCGACCACGAGGGACCTGATCATGAGCCCCGAGACCGCTATCGACTCGAGGCACGCGACCGCGGTGGACAACCTCCACATCATCGTCGGGGACAGGAGCCTGATCGGGCTGGAGCAGGAGATGCTCAGGCAGCTGGGTCGCGAGAGGAGGATGAAGGAGGCCCTGGAGCCACTCCTCCCCCACTACGACATCATCCTCATCGACACCCCTCCCTCCCTGGGGCTCGTAACCATCAACGCGCTGGTCGCGTCGGATGGGATACTCATCCCCATGCAGACAGAGTACTTCGCGCTGGAGGGACTGGCCCTCCTGGCGGGGACGATACGGGAGGTCAGGAACCTGCTGAACGGGGACCTCGGCGTGGACGGGGTTCTCCTGACCATGCACGCGCAGACACTCCTCAACCAGCAGGTAGCGGGGGAGCTGATGGAGAGCTTCCCGGACCTGGTCGTCAAGCCCGCAGTGAGGAGGAACGTCAGGCTGGCCGAGGCGCCGAGCCACGGGGTTCCCATCCACCTCCACGACCCAACCAGCGCAGGAGGCAAGGACTACCAGTCGATAGCAACTGTTCTAGAGCGCCGCTGGGGACTATCGTAGATGCAGAGGCGCGGGCTGGGCCGTGGGCTCGAGGAGGTCGCATCCAGCACCGATGGCCCCGACCTCTCCTCCTTCGTCTCCGCGGCCGAGATGCCCGACTCACCGAGGTCCGCGGTCCTCTGGATGGTGTTCGGGAGCGTCTGCTTCGGAACCATGAACGCGCTGGTCAAGTGGACCAGCGACCATGCGGACGTCTGGATGATAGTGATGGTCCGCTCGGCCGTGATAGCCTTCGCAGTCGGGGCCTTCGCAGCCTCGAGGGGGATATCCCTGAGGGTAAACGACCCGAAGACGATGCTCCTGAGGTGCTCCGTGGGCCTGGTCGCCATGATCCTGTACTTCACCGCCCTGGGCAGGATACCCATCGGCCAGGCGGTCACCCTGCAGTACACCGGTCCGCTGTTCGTGGCCCTGCTCTCGGGGAGGATTCTGGCCGAGAGGGTCTCCCCCGGCGTGGCACTGCTGGTGGTAACCGCCTTCGCCGGGATCGTGATGATCGTGTCCCCCGACCTCAGCAGCGTGGAGCCCGATGCGCTACTGGCCCTCGGCTCCGGCTTCTTCGCGGCCCTCGCGTACATGTACGTGAGGGAGCTGAGGAAGACCGACTCCCCCGCGACCGTGGTCTTCTGGTTCGCGATCTTCTCCGTTGCCGGGACCATCGTCCAATCGGCACCCGACGTACTCTCCCTCGACAGGAAAGCCGTCGCCGGCCTGGTGGGGGTCGGCATCGGCGCGGGTGGTGGCCAGGTGGGGATCACCATGGCCTACCACAAGGCCAACGCCGCCTGGGTGAGCGCCTTCTCGTACCTCACCGTTCTGGTGGCCACCTTCTGGGGCTACACCTACTTCGGGGAGTCCCTGAGCATAGCCGACCTCGTCGGAGGCGTCCTGATAGTCGGCTCGGGGATCGCACTGGTCTTCCTCGTGCCCCCCGAGGAGAGCAGCGGCTCACGTGGAGACGTACCCTAGGGACAGTATCTGCACAGTCCCACCCATGCCGGCGTGGTTCTGGCAGTAGTAGTACAGGGTGTCCGGAGCGTCCAGTGGGACCGTGAACGTCAGCAGCCCGTTACTGCCCTGGGTCCCGGCGTAGGTCACCCCGTCGGTGTACTGGGACCCCCCTCCGTGGGTACCGTCGACGGTTGTAGACAGCCCCAGGGGATGGGGTGAGTTGCTGGAATCCGATTGGTCGAAAGTGTAAGTGAAGCCCCTGTACAGACCAACTTCGGGCTGTTGCAAACCATCCACGTAGAAATCCATGCTCGACACTGTGACAACCATCTCCATCACCGTGGGCATTGAGCCCTGTGTCCCGTCGACGCCATCCGCGCCATCCGCGCCATCCGCGCCATCGACGCCATCCGCACCGTCGACGCCATCCGCGCCGTTCTGGCCATCTGCCCCGGTGGCTCCCGTGGCCCCGGTGGCTCCCGTGGCCCCGGTGGTCCCTCCGGGCCCTGTGGGGCCCTCCGGTCCTGAGATGTCCCCTAGGTCGATCCACTGCGAACCGCTCCAGACGAAGATGTGCACCGTGGAATTGACCAGGAAGGCGTCCCCGACGTCCCCGACGTATATTTCTCCGAGGTCCGAAGTGTCATCCACGGTCCCGATGATCGTGAAGGACGTGCCATCGGCCCCATCGGCCCCATCCGTCCCTACTCGACCAGCCGGTCCCTGCGGGCCCATCTCGCCCTGGTCTCCTTGAGTGCCATCAGCCCCCGCGGGCCCAGCAACACCTGTCACTCCCTGCGGACCCGTCTCGCCCTGATCTCCTTTCTCGCCCTGCGGGCCGGCCGGCCCCTGATCTCCCATAGCCCCGCCGGGCCCGGCGGGCCCGGTCAGGTCGATCGAGCTCCAGCCGCCGTTGGAGCAGGTCTGGAAGCCCGCGACCATGGAGACGTAGTACAGACGCCCGTCAGTTGTCATGTCGCAGGCCGGGAGGTCCGAGGAGCTCTGGACCAGGAACACAGTCCAACCCCCGAGCTCCTCGGGCTCTTCCTCTTCGACGGGCCCCTCGTCGGAGCCCATGCAGCCGGATAGGGCCGAGGCGGTCATCAGTAGTGCTAGTAGCATTGCCAGTGCGTTCTGACTTGTTGCGTTCATGCTAGCCCAAGGCTCGTTGCGCTACTTAATCACTCGTGGAACTCAGCCACTTCATCCAACCCCTTGCGCTCAAGGTCAGGAACCCGGGCGCCATCCGAGGGGTAGCCCACCGGAAGAAGGAGCATAGCGTGCTCGTGCTCGGGCCTGCCCAGGATTTCCCGCAGGAAACCCATCGGCGAGGGAGTGTGGGTCAGGGTGGCGAGGCCCATGTTGTGGATCGCGGCCACGAACAGCCCGGCGGCGATACCGCAGGACTCCTGGGAGTAGTAGGTAGGGGACATCTCCCCATTGGGCCTCTCCCTCTGGGAGTGTCTGAACAGGACAACGACCCACGGGGCGTCTGTGATGTGCTCCTTGACGTGGTCGGTACCCAGTGGCTCGAGTACCTCCGCCCATGCCTCTGGGATCCTCTCGTCGTAGAAGCGCCTCTCCTCCTCCTCCGCTGCCTCCCGGATTCTGGCCTTCAGCGCCGGGGCTGACACCGCCACGAACGTCCATGGCTGGAGATGGGCCCCCGAGGGAGCGGTGCTCGCCGTCCTGATTGCGAGCTCGATAAGCTCCCGTGGAACTTCTTTGCTCGAGAAGTGGCGAGTGGTCCTCCTGCCGTCCATCTGCTGGTAGAAGCCACGGGCCCTTTCGCTCATCTCCTCAGGGGCCAGCTCTGCGAACTCCAGGCGGATGAACCCGGGCTCCTCGTCGCCCTCTCCCATGGCCACGCTCAGTCGCGTCGAGACATCAAGGCTGCCATCGAGACGGAGGCCATCGCGAGGGGAGCTGCGAAGCCCGGGAGGAAGCTGTCCTCCTCCTGGCACTCGGTCGAGCTTCCCCCCCACGTCCCATCGTCCAACCAGCAGTCGGACCATACCTTCCAGCCGAAGCCGTCCTCGGGTACGCTGCTCTCGGATCCGTCCTCTTCGTGGATGACGAACTTCCAGTTGATGTACGTGGAGTCCGGCAAAGCCCCATGGCCGGCGGTGTAGGTCAATCCGTCGTCCGAGGCCTGCATGTCAGTGGTCTCAGGGCTGTAGCAGACGCCGGAGTTGATGCACACCTGCGTTATCCACTGAACCGACGTAACGTTGCTGCCCTCCTCCAGGACCAGGGTCAGGGAGAAGTCGGTCCCCTGTGTGGCATGGAGGACCTCGTCGTGCTGGATGGAAGAGATCCCGGTCCCCTCCAGCCCCGTCGACTCGTTGACGCCTCCCTGTGACGCGCTCACGGCCACGCACAGCATCGAGACCAGCACCAGTGCTAGGAACCTCCTCATGGCCATACCGCGCATACCATTGCAAATGAATCCTGACCCCTCAGGTTTCGAGCTCCCACAGGTCGTCCCCGATCCAGTGGATGGTCGAGATCGCCTTGCCCTTGGTCATGGACATCATCTCCCCTCCCCCCACGAGGGCGATCCCGGTGGCTATCGGGCCCCCGGTCTCCTGGTCCCTGATCCACACGAAGTCGCCCACCCCGAGGGACGGGTCAGCGATTTGGATGCCCGCTCCCATGCAGTCAGCCCCGTTCCTGAGGAAGGGTATGGCCCCGTCGTCGACGGCCACCCACGACCTCTCGACCTGCCACTCGGAGATCCCCCTGAGGGTCGGGTACCATGCCATCTGGCCGCCGACCTCTATCCTCATCGCCAGGGGGACCCTACCCACCAGGATCAGGTCGGTCTCCTGGTAGTGGGCCTGCTCCAGGAACCCGGATAGGTCGACGTCGTGGCCTATCCATGAGGACAGGTCATCCGACACGTCCCGGATCTGCTTGAGGCGCACTGGGGTCCTACGACGCATCCTCTTGTCGACCATGCCCCCTGGTAGGCACAGACGGGCATGAACATGCCGAGGCGGACACTTCAAGCGGGTGAGTGCCAGCGTGACCCCATGCTCGCGGTGTGCCTGGACCTGGAGGGCATCCTGGTCCCCGAGGTTTGGATCAACGTGGCCGAGAGGACTGGGATAGACGACCTCAGGAGGACGACCAGGGACGAGCCGGACTACGACCAGCTGATGAGCTACAGACTGTCCATCCTCGACGCGAACAACATCACGATCGACGAAATCACCTCCGCCATCGAGTCGATGGAGCCGCTGAAGGGCGCCCGGTACTTCCTCGAGTCGCTCGAGAGGAGGTGGCCCACGATCATCCTCTCAGACACCTTCTCCCAGTTCGCCCATCCGATGATGACCAAGCTCGGGCACCCGACCCTGTTCTGCCACACCCTCGTCATCGACGACAGCGGCAGGATATTCGACTGGAAGATCAGGACTGAGGACCAGAAGAGGAAGACGGTGATGGCTCTGAGGGAGATGAGCTTCGAGGTCATAGCGGTCGGCGACTCGTACAACGACACCTCGATGCTGTCAGCGGCCAGTGCAGGGATCCTGCTCAACCCCCCCGACAACGTGGCGGAGGAGTTCCCCCAGTACCCGGTCACCCACGACTACGTCGAGCTGATGGAGGCCATCGAGTCCGTGGCCACCGACCTGGGCGAGCTGTGGTAGCGGCCAGACGCCCTCCAATCGTTTGAAATAAGGCAGGCAGGTCGGCGGGACGAATGGCGAAGTGGCATGGCATTTCCCGCAGGAAGCCCTCAGGCGGACGCCTGAAGCGCCCCAACCGGTACAGGGGCAAGCGCAAGACCGAGATCGCGAGCGAGGAGCAGCTGGCGTTCGTCGGCGAGAAGGACTCCCGCAAGAACTACCGGAAGAGGGCCGGCTCCCAGACCGTCAGGCTACTCTCGGTGAACCAGGTCAACGTAAGCACGAAGGACGGCAAGACGGTCAGGGCCACGGTCAAGAACGTGGTCGAGAACGACGCCGACCCCAACTACGTCAGGCGTAACATCATCACCAAGGGCGCCGTACTGGAGACGGACGCCGGTATGATCCGAGTGACCAGCAGGCCGGGCATGCACGGGGTCGTAAGCGGAGTCCCCGCGGACGAGTGAAGCCCGCGAAGCCCTCAAGGCGCACACCTGACAGGAATGGCGCGGTAGCATGGCTGCGAAGCGCGACGAGATGACCGTCTGGACGGGGTACTTCGACTCCAAGCTGAGTCGCTCGGAGGGCAGGAGGGTGCCCAAGGCAGCCAGCATCCCCAAGCCAACGATGGAGACCGTCGTGTGGGCGGCACGCAGCGCCGGAATCCGCAAGATGAGGCAGGAGCCAGAGGCCAGCCACCCATCCAGGCCCCACGCCAAGGAGGGCAGGCTCGTCATGCCCCCAAGCCACGCCCTCGAAGTAACCGGCGCTAGCAGCAAGGAGGGGGTGATGCAGGAGATAGGCAAAGTGCTGAGGACCCGCTCCGAGCAGGCGAAGGAGCAGGGCAAGGTCCAGAGCCGGGCCCCATCGAAGGGAGACCGCAGGCAGCGTGCCCAACGAAAGTCGTTCAAACAGAGGGGTGCGGGAAAGCGACGCTCAAAGTTCGGCAAGAAACGTTGAGCATCTAACTAGGATAGGGGCAATAGATACGCCTATTTATCGAAAACAAGGACGTATTCTTCTAATTCCGACTGGGTAATATTCGTCATCCCCTTGGAACGAGCGATATCATTGATGAACTTAGCCAAATTCTTCCTTCTTTCCTTTTCAGTTGTTTTTTTTCCCATGACATCAGCGATATTTCTTGCGCACTTTATTGTAGTTTTGATGTAACGAATCCTACCACTCTGCCCTCCGACCTTATCGTTCCTGTTCGGCTGAAACTGATTGGTGTCGTCAGTATGAGCAATTCCCTCGATGAACAGGATGATTTCACTGAGCGAATACGGTCTGAAACATTGACTGT
>Ga0066862_10000118_pt1 | contig 28982 bp, 24 predicted proteins | sample ETN02SmetaG_FD_66431 | JGI IMG/M metagenome (GOLD analysis project Ga0066862, IMG submission 66431) | Marine microbial and viral communities from oxygen minimum zone, Eastern Pacific Ocean - ETNP2014F10-02SV255 | ecosystem: Environmental > Aquatic > Marine > Oceanic ... | reverse complement strand
AGCCCTAATCTAGAGACCAAACAACTCCGTCGGACGTATCTTTGACTGTTACTCCCATCTCAGAAAGAGCATCTCGAATTTCATCCGCCGCCGTCCAGTCTTTCGCATGCCTTGCAATTGATCGTCGAGCTAGAAGACCTTCCACTTCGTCCTGAATTGCAATTCTTTTGGGGTCCAGTCGCGGGTCATAAATCGCTTTGGCTATTTCTTTCGTAGGTAACACTCCCAAAATTGAACCTGCTATTTCTTCCATCCAATTGATAGAGAATATTGCAAATGAAGCAGTATCTGTTTCATCGATTTCATCTGAGTTTAGAACTTCTGAGATGATCCTTGCACCTGCTTGCACCTTGGATAATGCAAGTCTACTGTTTAGGTCATCATCCAATGCTCGAGCCGCTTCTTCAGCTAGAGATTCTACAATCCCTATTTTTTGAATCAAGTATTCTGCTGATGTACTATCTCCCTCAGGTAGTGGGGGTAGTGGGGCCAAGGCCTCTCCAAGTTCGGAAGAAATGATTGCTTGCCCATATGTTTCAGAGATTTTACGTTGATTTCCCTTTGCATCGTTCAACAATTGTTCACTAACGTCGATGGGATTTCTATAATGGGCGTTTAGGAGTGCATATCTCAAAACTATAGGCTCATAAATTTTGAACGCATCAGTAACGGTCCAAAAATTTCCTAGACTCTTACTCATTTTTTCTCCATCCACTCTTACAAATCCGTTATGCATCCAAATGCCAACTACTGGTTCTTTACCAGTACAACATTCTGATTGGAAAATTTCGGCTTCATGATGAGGGAATCTTAGGTCAAATCCGCCCCCATGAATATCGAAGGATTCTCCAAAGTGATGTAGACTCATTGCACTACACTCGATATGCCATCCAGGTCGACCCTTTCCCCAAGGTGAATTCCAAGCTGGTTCTCCTGGTTTGGCTGCTTTCCAAAGCGCGAAATCATTGTGTTCTCTTTTATCGGATTTATCAAGTCGTCCTGAACCGCCTGCTTGCACGGCTTCGATGGTATTCCCAGTAAGTGTTCCGAATTTCTCAGGAGCAGATGAAACTGAGAACCAAACCCCATCTGAAGAAGTATATGCATGTCCTTTTTCAATCAATTTCTCAATCATTTTGATGATTCCCTCTAGGTGTTCTGTTACTCGTGGATAATGATCTGCACGTTCTACACCAAGAGTGTCCATGACTCGATAGTAATCCTCTATGTTGCGGTTAGCAACTTCAAGAAATTCGATTCCTTCTTCATTTGCAATGTTGATTATTTTATCATCAATATCCGTGAAATTTTGAACATAATCTACATCATATCCCGATGCTTCTAGCCACCGGTGAAGAAGATCGAAAGCGATGTAGCACCGTGCATGGCCTAGGTGGGAGGGAGAATATGGTGTAATGCCGCAAACATACAACTGAACTTTACCCGGAACTGCAGGATGGAAGGCAACCTTCTCTTTCCTGCGAGTATCATAGAGGTGTAGGGTCATGTCCTCCTCATCCCTTGGGTGGCACACTTCATCATAAATGCGTGCGAACTTAATTCCATTAGGGGCCTGTAACAAAAATTCAAACCAAAGAAAACATTACGTTATCGTATGGACCAAGCATTCAAGCGAATTTTAGTGACGGGGTGCACCGGTTTTCTTGGTCGACAAGTTACTCATGAGTTCCTTTCCCGAGGTTATTTTGTTCGTGGAACAACTCGAACTCCCAATGAATTACATCAGCAAATATTGGATGATTTTGATGCAGGTTCATCGTTCGAACTTCGTTGTCTTGACTTGTTATCTGATGAAGGTTGGAATGAAGCGATGAATGATATCGATGCGATAGTTCATACTGCTTCACCATTTTCAGCACATGAACCAAAAGATGAGCAAGAATTGATTAAACCTGCAAGGGAAGGAACCTTACGTGTTTTGACTCATGGGTATCAGGCAGGAATACGAAAGTTTGTGATTACTTCATCAACTGCAGCTATTGCAGGGGCAACTCCAACAAGCCGAAACAAAACATATACTCACAATGATTGGACTGATTTAGATCGTGCAAATTCTGCCTATACAAAAAGTAAAACTTTGGCTGAACAAGCAGCATGGGATTTTGTTGAATCACATCCTGAATCAGTATTGACTACTGTAAATCCGAATGTGATTTTTGGGCCATTGCATAGTGGGACTTCAGGGACGTCATTGAGAATCATTGAATCAATTATCGATAGTTACTATCCAGGATTCCCTAAAATCAGCTTTGCTCCTGTTGATGTGCGTGATGTTGCTTGGATGCATGCTGAAGCAATTGAGAATTCCAATCTAAATGGTGAACGATTGATGATGGCGACATCACCAATCACGATGCCAGAGATAGCCGGGCATCTGAAATCAAATGGTTGGAATGTTACTACGCGGGCACTTCCTAATTTTGTAGTTAAATTGATGGCTTTGTGCATCAAAGAAGCCCGTTTAGTATCTCGTGGTCTTGGGACAACGAATTATTACGATTGTGCAAATACTGTAGAAAAGTCTGGATGGGTGTCTAAATCACACAATGAAATGATTCTCTCAGCTGCGGATTCATTGAATTTAAGATGATTATTCTGAATCAAGCATTCCATTTTTCCTTGCCCATCTAAAGGATTGAACGCATGCATATGTGTAGGTTCCACCAAGGACTAGCAGTAGCGCATGAGAAATGATCAAGATACCAGAGGAATCTCCATCCATCAGAATCATCGGTAATCGCAGTCCGCCTAAGGCGCATAGGAGTCCAAAGATTACAGCGATGTGCATAAACAGTTTCCGACGCGAGGGCATCTGTGCTGCTGCTGACCCCATAACTGCGATTGGTGTGCCCATGATAGTAGGGATCAAGGCTGTGGGACTGGCCATATCGGAAATCACGTACGCTGCAACTCCCCAAGCAGAGAGTATCCCTCCGACCAAAATCGACATTAGTGGCATCTCTATTCCGAACATCTTGTATGACATATTCATCGTCTCCTTCAACCGTATGCGTAAGTAATTCCAAAGCCGCCGCGGGGATGGTTCCAACTCAATGCACCGTCGGTACACATGAGGAAGCAAGTTCCACATTCAACACAATCTTCGTATTGGAATTTCATTTCTTCCAAGCCTACATCTCGGAACATATAGCACTGTGCGGGGCATCCCCAAACACACATCATGGAATCACAATCACCACATTTCTTTGTATCTACAATGATATGTGCATGCTCGTGTTCATCGACATTATATGCAATTAATCCTAGTCCATTTTTGACATCATATTCAAAGAGCCCAAATTTTGTTTTCTCGTCCATATTATCACCTCATTTGTTTACAGTTTGCGGCCCATCAACCCTAATCTGATTAAATTTAGTAGCCCCATGCCTTTCTTAGTTTTCTTATCTTTTCGTCGCATCTCTTTTCTTAATTTACGAGCCTGCTTTTCAACAGTGATTTTTTCCTCGCCTATTTCACGAACAACTCGGTTGAACATTTTGCCCATGAATTTTGGCACCCAAGTATAATTTGCATCGTCTGCGAGGAATTTTGCTGTTGTTTTGAAACGTTTTAGATCTCGCATTACGTATGAAGAATCAAGATCTTTCCTGTACTGTCCCAGTGATTTTTTACTGTAATCTCCTGATTCGATACATTTGGCAATTACTTTAGCCGCAAGTTTTCCAGAATGAATTGAATAATTTTGCCCCTGAATTACTGCTCCATTTGAGTAAACAAGTCCAGCAGCATCTCCAATTACAACAGCGCCATCTCTCACTAGGCGAGACGGCATCCGATCTAGCCCATACTCGGGAACTAAATGGGCACCATATTCTACCGATTCTCCACCGCTAATTAGGGGGGCAATCGCTGGATGGCTCTTGTACGCTTCTAACATATCATAGGTATGAATTCCTGAAGGTAGGCTATCTAACTGAATTACTACGCCGATTGAGACTGTATCGCGATTAGTGTAAAGCCAACCACCTGCTCTAGGAACTTGACCCGCAGTCACAGGGTATTCTTCCCATGCCTTTTCAGCCATATCGTCGTAAATGGCTAATGCGGCTTCCATTGCCATTCCACTTGGAGGTCGTTCATCGTCACCCGAAAAACATCCGAATCGGCTGTTAATTACATCTTCACCAAGATGAATTACTTCCTTGACGCCCAAGATAATTCCATGGCGAGATTGAGCATGCAGCATCGTATCGAACGCGTATGATCTAGTCAGAATTGAATTACTGCCTTCTGCAATTACAACCACATTACTGGTCATTACTTCTCCATCTTGAACAATTCCACAGATTTTCCCTTCACGGATTGCATTGACTATCTCTGGATCGGCATTGTCAATCTTCCACTTTTGATTATCTCCCCTTCCAGAATCTTCGGCTGGAGAAGTCAAGTCTCTTGCTGAATATGATGTGTGGTCAAGTCCATCGATATGTAGTTGATCAATCTTGATTCCTGGCATGATGAAAACGCCCGCTTCTTCCAATTTTTCAGCAAACCAAGAGTCTGTTTTTGCACGAAGCACACTCCATCCTGTTCTCATTGATGGTTCTTCTGTGCCTCCAATTCCATCCCAAGAAGCAAATTTACCTTCCATAATAAACGCATCTTCAGAGGACAAGAATCCAATTTTTTTGTGGTTAATGTATCGTTCTATACCGGGGTTATCCATCTCCCAGTTTGGAAAAATATCCTCCAGGTCATCGAGTTCTCGCCCCCATAAAATTCCGCCGGATAGATTTTTGGCACCAATTGGTTCACCTCTATCTACTACGAGGATTCTATCTCCTTCTACACCTTCTTTGAGCAATTGTGCTGCACAAGCCATTCCAGCCATCCCGCAACCGATGATGATGACATCGAAGTCTGCTTCTTCACTCATCCCATCCTCACCCAGTCCAATGCACTAGCATATTGCCCTTGAATGTCACCATCTCTCTAACTTTCCATCTTCTCTGAAATTAGTAATGGATATTGGCGAAGTACCCGAGCGGAAAGCGATGCGGCGCGCAGATGCCCCAGGCAAAGCCATCCTTTTTGGCGAACATGCTGTGCTTTATGGGGCGCCAGCAATTGCAATAGCTGTAGACCTGCGAGCCTCATTTTCTGCTGTGGAATCAGATAGGTGGCGCCTCAATGGAGAGGATTTCAAACCGGTGGAAAATCCATATCTAAGCCCCCTTATTTCTGAATTTGGAGATTTCGAATCCCCGTTATCATTGACTATCGAAAGCGACATCCCAATTGCCGCGGGGCTTGGTTCTTCGGCGGCATTGTCTGTTGCATCTGCATTAGCAATTTCTTCACATTCCCAGTCACCAGAGAAATTAGCACGGGCGGCTCATCGTGCGGAAGCCTTGGCTCAAGGCGGAAGAGCGAGTCCTACGGATACTAGCACTTCTGCGTTAGGAGGAGCGGTAATTGTAGCTCCCTCCATCATCAAATCCCTAGAACATCAATGGAGTATCGATATGGATGGCCCCGATGGAACCAAACATTGGGATGTACATTCCTTACCAATTCCTGAGTCCCTTGCTGAAGTCCCAATCGTAATTGGATATACTGGAATACCTTCTTCAACTAGAGAAATGGTTGAAGGTGTTGCGGCTAGGATGTCTTCAGTATCCTTCAGATTATCTATGGATGATGTTTCAAATCTTGCACGTTCATCCATTGATTTGCTGAAGACTGGAAACCCCTCATTGATTGGAAATGAAATGATTCGTTGCCATGATCTTTTACGAGAAATTGGTGTCTCATCTCCAGAGTTAGATAATCTGATTGACGCGGCCCTTCCTTTTTCGTATGGAGCCAAATTGACGGGAGCTGGAGGAGGGGGGTGCATCATTGCATTAGCAACTGATCCGAATGCCTGTGCTGCAGCCATTATTGAAGCAGGAGGAATTCCATTCATCACTTCTTTTGCGCAACGAGGAGTTCAGTTAACAATAACATAAATCTAGAAATTTCACCGACACTTTTCTTCACACTTGTTTATATACTCCTGATAAATCCCCTATTATATGAGCGATGAAGACCGATTAGTAGTAGTGAACGTAGTAGCAAGCACTAGAGTTGCTGAAGAATTAGACCTCCCTGAAATTGCAATAGAATTGAATTGCGAATATGAGCCGGAACAATTCCCTGGTGTCGTATACCGAGTTACAGATCCACGTTTGGCAATTCTAATGTTCCGTTCTGGTCGTGCAGTATGCACTGGTGGAAAAAATGAGCAGAATATCCATACCGGAATCGAGAGAATGATTGCTGATTTGAGAGCCGCAGATATCGAGACTTGGAATTTAGAGGACGTGAAAATTGAAGTCCAAAATATGGTTGCAACATACGCTCTGCATTATCCAGAAGATTATGATGGAATTTCCAAAGACGTTGATCAGCGAATGAAGATTGTCAAGGATCCGGGTCACAAGGACTCCAATAGTGGTGGCTGGCGTGCTCCAACACCTGAAGAAGTAGATTTGCCTGATGAGGAAAGCCCTCTGACTACTCTTCCGGTTGGTGAACCATTAGCAGGTCTTCCACGCCATTTGAATCTCAATCATTTGACTTTCCATCTTCCCTTTGATAAGGTAGAATATGAGCCGGAACAATTCCCTGGCCTGATTTACAGAATCGATTACCCGAAGGTTGTTTGTCTGATTTTTGGTAGTGGAAAGATGGTGATTACAGGTGCACGTCATAAGGACGAGATTCTAGAAGCGATTGAATTCATCAAGGATGAATTGGCCGATTTGCTCTACGAATGATAGTTTATTCTTGAGCGATTGGTTGATACACAGCCGAATGGCTGTAGGTGCATGGTGGCTTCAGCAGTAGTGCCCTCACGAAGGTCGGCGCTGTTCATTGTTCTTATTTTTCTACTATCTTCTCAATTGGCGTTATTTCAATCGCCAGACCCTCTTGATGACGTAGAATCTTCGTTACACGTTATGGGAGTTAGGAACGCCCAAGGTTCAGTTGATGTTCCTGAATGGGCAGTTGGAGATGTTTGGACATATGATGCATTTTTCGATGTTCAAGAATTAATTTCATCCGGCGCCCCCGGTTCAAATGTGGGTATTCTTCGAGGAACCCTTACGAAGGAAGTGATTGATACCACGATTATGATGATCGAGAATCAATCGACAATCGTTTATGTCGTTGAATCATCTGGGACATTTCAGAAAAATGGAATCTCAATTGTTACAGACCAAGCTACTGTTACTGGTGATCTAAGAGTTGTTTTTGAATCGGATGAACTGGTAAGAGCTTCAGATTTAGGTCAAATCACGTATAATATGGATTTGGATGTTGATTTACGTAATATTCCATTCCCAATTAGCATCATTACAGGATCAACTCTTGATTTAGCAGATCTTTCGATTGGGACACAATATTCGCCACCTAAGGAGTATTACGATTTTCCTATGGCAGTTGGAGAATATTGGAATACAAGTGTGACGTTAAGCACCACTTGGTCCGGTTCAGTGTATCAAAATCTCTTTGAATTACCTGCGGATTCTGACGATCAAAGTACGGAATCTCATGGAGTAACTTCGGTAGGCAATCCAGGTGTAGGATATAGTGGATGTGCGTCTTCTCTCAATGCAACATCGTTCAATTCTACTGGAGCGGTCACGGGATTCAAATGGTATTGTCCTACTGCTAAGGGAGAAGCATGGTGGCATCAGGAACTAGAGTTGGGTCTCCAGATTGATTTCAAGCTTCTAACATATACTCCTGCTACACGTGACCCGACTATTTCAGTTGAGACAGTCTTCCCAGCGTGGCCTCTAAATTCGAATATGGGGGCATGGGTCAATTTGACGGATCCATCTACTGGGTCACCTTTAGGGAATCAAGGAGTTCAATTCAGATACGAGTCTACTGGCGATTATCGTGCATTGACTACATCCACTAATGGTAGTGCATATGTTGAGTTCGACACAGGTGCGTGGCCTGATCCTTCTCCGACAACATATGATTACGCTAGTCATGGGGTGATTGGTTGGGCATCTGCCACTAAGTCAGTAGGCGTTTCTACTATGATATTGGATGAAAATTTGGTGGAAATAGACTTGGCTGCCTCGTCATCAGGTGTTTCAGTATCTCGTATTAGAGATGGTGTTTCCGAGCAATTGAATTCAGTTACTGGTTTCAATTCAGTACCTAGTGATGTTCTTGAATTTTCAATACCTGTTCGAAATGAGGGTATTCTTACTGCCCCCGCTACTGAACTCGAAATTACTTCTCCAGATGGTAGTTCATCTAGAGTCAATATTCCCAGTTTACCTGCAAGAAGCGAGGTCCGTGTAGATGTACAATGGACAGTTCCAGTGGGTCAAACAATAGGAAACAGCCTTCTTCAATTTGAGGTTGATCCTGATGTGTTGGTAACTGCAGATGCGAATCGAAGTAACAATGCAGATGTGTTCAATATTTTTGTGGGACGTCTCCCAATTGCAGAGTTATCTGAAATGACTAGTTTTTACACACTTACAACTGTAGTTTTAGATGGTTCGTCCTCTTATGACCCTGATGGGGCTTCTGAAATTCTCTGTACTTTCAGAGTCCACGATCATCTCGCAGTTGACGACAATGATGGCGATCCGAATGATGGGATCATCACACGAACAATTTTCACTGATTCCCCCGATGATTGTGTGCTAGAATGGTCCTGGGACGATGATGGAGAATATTTGGTAGAGTTCGGAATAATTGATGACGAACTTGATTCTGCTAATACAAACATGACTGTTGTGGTGCTAAACCGTGCACCTGAGGTGGTTCTATCTTCAGATAGGTCTAGTGTTCCTGTAATGGATCCAATCACATTCAACGCATTCCAACACAGTGATGCAGATACGATGACTCCTGAAGCTCCCGTCGACTTCCTCTGGGAAGCCGATTGTGATCAAGGGAGAGTAACTCAACTTTGCACTGTTGTTCCAATGGTAGAAGGGATTTACACCATGAGGGCCACAGTGACTGATGACGATGGAGCAGTAACTTCCGGTAGCCATAGTATCAATGTGACTAACATCGCACCGTGGAATGCTACGATCTCTGCTGCGGACGAAAATGGTAATTCCATTGAAGTTGATTCTCAAATGGTTTGGCATGTTTTAGAAGATCAACCTATAGTTTTCACAGGTACTGCTCAAGATTCATCCAACGATGTCCCATCGTTAAGTTATGAATGGTGGCCAGATGTTGAAATTGATACTTCCAATTCAACTATTGATAGTGAAGCAGGTGCTAGTTCTTCTCATACTCATTCGTATTCCACTCATGGAATGCACGTAGTGCAGATGCAAGCTACTGATAACGATAATCTTCGAACTAATGTCGCCAGTGGTTGGCTTCAAGTTCAAAATGTGCCACCTACAATTGATTCATTCCCTACAATGTTACCAATAGCTGAGGATCAAGTTCTTTCTGTAACCGGTTTATTCCACGATACAGCTTCCGATATCGATACTCTTCATGCATGTTGGGACATTAATCCTTCATCCAATACTGATTCTGTAGGTTCTGCAGAGGATGATTGTGATGTTGAAGGTGCAGATTTGGCATATTCATGGCCAGATGCGGCCACAGCTCCGTCTCAGGTGGTTTTCCATGTGACTGATGATGATGGAGAGAGAGCTGTTGAAATGCTAAATATTACAATTCGAAATCTTCGACCTAAAGGTGCCATTAACATGACTGAAGGGCCCTTTGAAGTGGGTCAGGATATTGTTTTCAGTGCTGAAGGAACTACCGATTCTACCCTCGACATGATGCGCTTAACATATCGATGGGATTTCAATACTGGAGTTGATAGTGATGATGATGGGTTCACAGAAAACGATATCGAAGATGAGGGCTTTAGCGTAACACATGTGTTCAATGAACCAGGAACGTACATTGTACGATTGACTGTAGGAGATGAATCAGAAGAGGACTCTGTTGATGTTCAAGTGATAGTTGAGGATACCAGTATTCTTGGTGGTTTACTAGATGTCGGATTTGGTGGAGCAAGCGCCACGACAGCGATTATTCTGATATTAGTAGTGGTTTTACTTTCACTTCTTGTTGGAATTGGAATGATGAGGCGAGGAAGTGGAAGTGACTTTGAGTCTTATGGGGCTACATCTGCTCTACATTTGGGAGGAGCCCAGCAGCCTTCTATGCCTAGTGCTCCACCTCCTAATTACGCGTTTAATGAAGAGGCAAGTAGTGGCCCTCCAGTTCCTGCCGAGGGTCTTCCGTCAGGTTGGACTATGGAACAATGGAATCACTATGGTCAACAATGGTTAGATGGTCAACAGCAGACAGTTTCAGATTCAGTTGAACCTGCTTACGTTGCTCCAGTTGAACCTGCTTACGTTGCTCCAGTTGAACCAGTTACGCCTGCCGCCCCGTCAATGGAATCAATCTCCCCTGCGGTAGGCAAGACTCGTGAAATTGAAGAATTAGCTCAAACAGATATTCTAGATTTTGATTTGTGATAATATGGTGGATATTTTCAGACTACTTGGTCTCCCATCCCCTACATCTAGCAGTTCACAAAAGGGAAGTGAGCAATCAGAAATCCCATCATCTTCAGGTCCAACCACGGTTCCATCTCCCGATTCAACAGAATTCTTGGACTTATCCTCCGTTCAATGGGCGAAGAAGGCAGGTGCTATCACTCCTGATCGCCATTTGAGATACATCCAACCAGATGATAGGCATACCATCCCTCATTCTGAGATTTCTGAGCGTTTAAGGGAGGGTGATGTCGTCATTGTAGATTTGCGTAGATTAGCACATATGGATGCTCAGAAAAGTGCATGCCGTCGTAGAATTCAGGAGATTGCTAATGATTTGTCTATACATGCTTTCGTTCTTGATAGTTCAGAAGATTTGATACTTGTTCCAGGTGTGGGAATTTCTGTTGATGTTGATCGCCATATTTTAGGTATTGAAACCGATTTAATTTGATTGAAAATCCTGTATCTTTTGATTCCAAGATGTTGATTGAATCCCCCCCAGTAGGTTGTTTGCGATTTGTGCTAGAATTGAACTTGATTCAATATCCTCAATATTACTTGATGACGGTTTAATTATTGAATCAACACTCAGTATTACCCACTCTGCAACTGAACCTAGGGGCAATGGATGGCATTCTACCAAAGTTGTCTCTATTGCTGCAATTGCTAGGCCGGGTACTGTAACTCCTCCTTCAATCGTAGTTACTGCTTCTATTTCACTCCATTCTGATTCGCCTCTAGGGAGGGGTGTAGCAGTTTTTTCAATAATCTGTGCTGATTTCTCATTTGAAGGTAGAATTGCGAGGGTCGCTTTCCTTGTTTCCTTCAGATTTAGCAGTGTATCTCGTGGCCTACCCTCTCGATTACTCGAGAGACTCATCCCAATTAATGGAGGAGTATTGGAGATGACTGAAACCGAACTCATTGGTGCAAGGTTTGGTTCACCATTGGATGAAATTGTAGAAACTAGTACCAATGGCCTAGGTGAAATAATGGCTGAAAGCCACCTAGTTCTTTCTTGATGGCTCATTTCTTCTAGATTAATGACTTCTGAACCCAATTCTAGACTAATTTCATCTCCTGAATCAAACCAATCATCTAATTCTCCTCGAGAAATTTCTTCGGAAGCGTGTGCAGTAAAATCACGATACGCTTGCCATCGAGAAATTTCTTCGTCCTCCCCACCTCTTTCCTTTTTCCGTTGAATAGATTCATCTGCATATACAATGCAACGTTCTAGGAATTGAATGACATTTTGTTTCGAATCATTATTCATTCGATTGCCCCTATTATTCGATATCTAAAATTTTCAGAATGCGCCCTACATGCCCAGTAGCTTTCACTCCTCTTCCTAGCCATTGGATTAGCCCATCCTGATTGATGATAAATGTGCTTCGAATTGCCCCTATGTACACCTTCCCATAGTTCTTTTTCTCCCCCCATGCTCCGTATAATTGGTGGATTTCTGTTTCTGAATCTACAATTAAATCAAAATTCAAGGATTGGGAATTAATGAAACGAGTATGGCTTGCTGCGGAATCTCTTGAAACACCAACAACTGTCCAATTTTCATCGTTTAATTTGGTTTTAGCATCACGAAAATCACATGCTTGAGTAGTGCATCCAGGAGTACTGTCCTTTGGATAAAAATAGAGGATGACTCCTTTTTGTTTCAATGCGTCTGATAGGGTCCACTCACTTCCATCTTGGAGTGTTGCAGTAAAATTAGGGGCTATATCTCCAATCTCTGGTCCGTCCATACTCTCTGCACCTCCTTCGACATAGTCAACCCTGTGATTCTATTTCGGGTCCTTTTCAGTGAAATCTACGATTTGTATTGCATCATCGGCAAGTTCCGAAATACTCCTTCGTCCATCTCGTCTACGAATTACTAGGCCTAATTCACTCATTCGAGTAACGGCTGCCACTCTCCTAAGTTGTAGTATTGATTTAGTCCAATTGAATGTGGTGCCTTCTCCAAATTTCCTTACCATCCTAGCATCCAATCTGTCGTTGCCAACAGATCCACCCCTCATGCCATCGATTATCGTTCTCATAATTTTCCATTCCATTGGCAATCGATGATGAATGGAACCTAGAATCAAAGTTCTTTCTAGAGGGCTGAATGGCCCTTCATGAGCTAAATCTCTATCGATTATTGGATTTGGTAAACGAGCTAAATCCACTCCATGAGGGGTTAATCTATGACCTTCTGAATCTTTTGAGGACCATCCAATGATTTCCATTGCTGAGAGTTTCATGGACCCACCTGGGGCTCCAATCATCCAATTTACTGTTCTACCTCTTGCATCATCATCTAGGTGGCTGAATCCTGCAGCTAGTCGTTCGCCTCTACCTCTTCCATATCTATCGTCTTCCAATGCCAATATTGCTCCGTTGAGTTGCAACATCTGATTCAATGCGGCTCTAAATTCTCCATCTGGCACAGATCGTTTTGTTTTGCTAGACATTGACCACAAGAGTCGGAGAGCATGTTTCATCGGTAATAATCGGAGTAAACCGGTGGGCAACATTTCATCTTCTAATCGCCCTATATTCGCCCCCGTCATCGGCTCCCCTCGAATAGAATCGAGTTGCAAGGACTCCCTGTTCCCCAAATCTCTCTCTGCTAGATGATCTCCGGCCTTTGATCTCCTATCCCATGCTCTTTCAGCAAGGCCAGATATGTTCTTGTTTCCAACTCTCGGAAGTTCATCACCACCTTCTCTTTGATTATCTGTTAATATTGAATTTGCACTTTGAATTAACCAATCTTCTACGTTCATTCCATTGCTTTGAGCGGCTTGAATCCACTTGATTAGGCGTTCATCCTCTACTGAAAGAGTGACGTCAACCATGTGCTTCCCATATTATCATTCATTATGAATGATTCTATTATATTGAATTATATTGCATATAATGATTATAATGAGTAGAAAACGAATTGCTAATAGTGAGTATTGTAGAATAATAATTGGGAAGACGATAGATATTAAGATAATGAATCAAAAACGATTCACTAGTATTCATTCAACATCGAAGAAACATACTTCTTGTGGTGGATCTCCACTGCTGATTTGCCCTTTGAACTCACGTGGGCTCCCATCCACTGTAACTAGAATGTTGAATTCTGTTACGTCGTTTGAATCGTGTTTCTCAAAATGCTCAACAAACACGCGAAATCGTCCTTGAGGGGCATCTTTTTCCCAGAATACATTCTCTACAGGTTCGTCTGAGTTTCCGCTTTCATTCATGTCGATATCTAAGCGGCCACCACAGTTTGAGATTTTATTATCGAATGAAATTCGTTCACCGCTGGGGCAAACAACTGATAGGTCCAAATCGTTCTTATTGAACCAAATCAAACTGACCTGTACTTCTCCAGTTGCAGCGCCTTCTCGTCCAAGGCGTTCTGCGAAAACGTCCTCCTGTTCTGCCTCAACCTCAGTACCAATAACTTCTACATCGTCCAGATGGGGCGCTGAAGGTAAATCGCTAGCTTCTGCTTCCTCCTCTTCTTCTGCAACTTCCTCGAGAATTGTTTCTTCAACTTCGGGTTCTTCCTCTTCTTCCAAAATTGGACCAGGGGATGATGTTGGCATAGATGAGCTAGAAGTGGTCGTGTTTACTTCTACGCTTCGATCCAGTTGTTTTCTAGGGCGCCTGAGACCTTTGTCGATTAGTGGTGCAGGAAGTGAGGCCATTGATGGAAGCAATGCCCTCCGGGCATCTCCTCGAATTATTCGGTAGATTCCTTGGAGGGAGCCCACTGTCAAGGTGGCTATGACGGCTCCACTGACGGGGTCCATAATGAGCCTGAGGGAACTTGAAGTATGTCTTCGTTTCGTTTGAATTAGGATTGAATGAAAGAATGTAATGTGCGGTTCCTTCATATTCCTCCGGGAACTGGTTATGGGATAGCGGAGGCCATGCAATGACTGCACGTTTGGGTAGAAAGGCTAGAAGATACCTCCGTCGTATCCAGAAGGCCCGTATCTTGCAAGACCTTCAGTTCATTGCGAACGAAATTCAAACAGAGGTTGATTCTCGTTCTGTGAATTTTGAAGAAGCCAATCATTTGGGTAATCGAATCCAAGAAAGGGCAGATTTGATTGATGAGAATGGGTTGGTGTATGCAATTAGTGACAGGGACACATATCGTAGGACTTTGGAGATTTATCTCAAAGATGGATTGCTTACCCGTACAGAGCAGATGTTGCTGTGGGATGAGCGTAGGAAACTTGGAATTAGTGAAGAAGAACATACTCGGTTGTTGGACAAGTTAGTTTCATTGTATCGGGGGCAAGGTCGCTCAATCAGGATTCAGAAGTCTTCTGGAGGTAGTTCCTGATGAAGATTTTTCATTCGATTATTCTGGTATTATTATTGCTAGTTTCTTCTTTGGGACAATTAGCGATTTACAACCTTGATGAACCACAGTCATTTACTTCTGGACGTTCAGTAGATATTTCTGTAGATTTAGTAGAAATAATTTCACCTTCTTCAGTAATTGGCGGAACACATACATTGGCAGAGGGGACCCAAGTAGTCAGAGTTAGAATTGTAAATCTTGGAACTACTACAGCAACTGGTACATTAGAACTCAATGTAGGGGTGAATTCAGGAGCGCCATCTGTGGTTGATTCTGTTTCATTTACTTTAGCTGGAAGTACTTCTGAGACTCATCTAATGGAATGGGTGCAACCTTCTGGGACGGCAGACGTTTTTGTAGTTGCTACAGCGGGTTCTGATTCCGATCCAGCAAATGATCAATTCACAATCCCCGATACTCTCACCGTCCTAGATACCTCTGATTATCTCATTGTTTCCGATACTCTCCCCAATGATGGCGCAATTATTGGTAGGGATATGTGGCATGGTGATTGGGTATTCTCAAACACGGGCAATATCCCATTTACTGCGGAAGGACAATTGATTCTAACACCTGCTTCCGGTGGCTCAAATATCGATGTAACATCTAGTGTTACTCATGCACCTCCTGGTTCTATTTCGGCCAATGCAGGAAATTCCGTAGTGAACCTATCCTTCGACGGTTCTCCTTTAACTGGTACATACACGTTAAGCGGGCTGTTTGAGATTACTTTTGACGATGGCTCGACTGCCGATATACCCATCTCTTCTCGGAATATAGTGTTGACAGATTCCCATGCGACTCTGACTCCTCCGTCAAATATTTCGGTTGACCCAGGTAGTGGAACCGGCCTCCTTTTCATTGTTCAGAATGTCGGTTCTACTTCAGATACTTACTCTGTAGAATATAGTAATGTTTCAGGGTGGGTGGACCCCTCCACGCTACCTCTTACAATAAACAATCTTGCAGCCAATACCGGTGCCCCAATCAATGTCCCTGTTGATGTCCCGATAACCGCAAATCGATCAGATGTGGAGACTGTCACTGTTTACGTGAACAGTACCACTACCGGTGTGAGCGTTTCTGCTAGAGCATCAGTTCTAGCAGGAGATCTCTTCCAGTCGGACTTACAGAGCAATGGTAGTCTAGTCTACATTGATCCAGGTTCATCAGTAGTCGTTGATTACACACTGGTCAATACAGGAACATCTCCCGCACATTTTGATTTAACAGCTGGGCTTCAAGAAGAACCCAACGGTTGGTTAGTCGAAATTGATCCGGAGATGACTGATTTAGTTTCACCGGGAAATACTAGGGCAGTCACAATCACAGTCTCTGCTCCAATATTGGAATCCCCTCTTGATCCAGAAGCCAAGATTTCCGCAGGAAATAGATTGCACCTCCGCGTGACTTCTACGCCAGTAGAAGGAAATGCAGCCCTTACTGCATCAAATATTACCGATATCGAGGTTCGTCCATCAGTTAGTGTCTCGATGAATCCTTCTGTAGATGAATTGGTATTTTCGACAGCAGATTTAGAGGAGGGGGATGTCTTTGATTTATTTGATTTGGAAGTTATTTTGTTGAGTAACTTTCCATCGGGTACAATAGGTTCCGCAGTCGTGAATATTACCTCTTCCCCAACTTCATTTAGTTCTGTAGATGGGGCGTCTTATGGAGCCCAAGAAATTTTGAGATGGAACTCTACAGTAGCACCTGGTTCTGTAATTTTAAATCTTGGAGAATCACGAACTGTAGTCACTTCCGTACTTGGTCCTAATGATGCCCTTCCTGCTGCTGGGATTCTGAATTTCACTCTTTCAGCCACGACATCTTTGAGTGGTATGGTAGGCATCACTTCTCCTGAGACAACTGCCTCATTCAGAGTAATTATTGAAACTGTGATTGATGGCGAGTTAGAAGATAGCCCACTTGTCGCAGGAGTTCCTGGAGTAGAGAACAATGCCACATTGATCCTTACCAATAATGGAAATGCTCTTGCAGATTATACTCTCTCTAGTCCCGGTCTTCCAAATTGGGTTGTGAATCTAACTCCAAACGCAGTCACTGCATTAGCACCTGAAGTTGGCACATGGCCCTCTGGAATAGATTCAGTGTTTCAAAATGTCGTGGTCACAGCCACTCCTCCTACTGATGCTAGAGCTGATATCGTTCACGAGATCGAAATTTTGGTATTCGATGGAGAAGGTAGATTTGTAGATAATGGATCCGCTAGATTTGTTCTTGATGAAGTGATAGGTGCTTCGATAGAACCCGATGAAATGTACATTGAAGTTCCTTCTGAGGGTACACAAACAGCAAGTTTCCAAGTCAGGAATTTGGGTAATTCTCTTCAGACATATGATATTTCAACAGGAAATTTTGTTGGTGGAACTGATTTCACAGTTGGTGCACCTAACAGTGTAACATCTGATCCTGGGGCAAACATCACTCTAACACTCGATGTTACTGCATTAAGTAGTGCTAGAGCCGATTCAACCTATTCGTTTCAACTAATTCTAGAACATTCTGGTATTGAACAGGACCGTTTGACGGTGCGAGTAGGAATTGAGAAGGTACATGATCTTCGATTATCTCATGATTCTTCTTTTGAGGCAATTCCTGGGGAAACGTTGACCCTGCCTGTAACAATTGAGAATCAAGGCAATCTTCGAGAAGTAGGTTCATTCAACCTATCTACTCCTGCCGGTTGGATACAATCATCAGATGCGATCGACATCTTGCCGGGGGAAACCATTTCCGGATTGTTAGTTTCCCTCACTGTTCCTGCTTTGGATTCAGAAGAGGTCCCTATGGCTGGGCAAGTGTATACCATCCCAATTCTTGCAATTAATGCAACGGATAATCTAACCATCGGAGAATCCACTGTGACTGTTACAATCAAACCGGTATTCCAACTTGTGATGGCTTCGTATCCAATACGAATTGCAAGTATCCCTGGCGAATCTAGAGATGTAGCATATCTAATGAGGAATGCAGGGAATGATGCAGTTATTCTCGATGTTACTTGTTTATTGGACGCATCTGCTGTGGGTCGATGGTCAGCGCCTGTTTGCCCTGCAACGTTAGAATTAGCACAGGGGGGAGAGCGTTGGATAAATCTCTCAATGACTCCTACTGATGATAGGCATTGGGATAAAGAATCCGGCACGTTGTCCTTTGATTTCATTCCACGTGGAGAAGTGGGTGGAAATGCGAGTTGGTCAACCCCTCTTTCCGTAGAGCGAGTACAAACTGATGACCCTGTAATCCTACGTGGTTCCGATGGCCCACAAACCACATTGAACATTGATTGGATGCATGTACCTGAATTGAGTCAAACCGGTACCTTGACTCCATCATCTTATTCTCTAAGATATGTCTCTGCAGAAAGAACTGTGAATGCTTCTCTATATCCTGAAACTTTGTGGAGTTTTGCTATCCCAGGGGGGCCAAGTCCATTGGTTCCAGGAGATATCCATTCTCTTGGTTCTGCTTCCCCCTATGCTCTTGATTCCTTTGATATTCAGATAACCATGCCCGATTCTACTTCTATTGCACCAGGTGATGGTTGGAATCTCACATTTAATCTTGAGAATCTCGATGAGGCGGGGAGTCGGCCAGGAACAAATTTTGTAATTAAATTAAGAATGGATTCCTATAGCGATCCTCGAATTGTAGGAGTTAGTTTTAGTTCAGGTACTCTTGTGGAAGGAAGCACTACTGACTTGATTGTGAACGTTACGAATTCTGGGACTGCAATCCTCCCTCTCTATAGCTTTGTAACACTTTCATGTGGCGACTCAGTCACTATTTCTGATAATTCACCCAAGGTTATTCCATCATTGGGGGTTCAAGAATCGGTTGAAGTAAATTGGACTGTAACTGCTGATCCATTACCCTGGTACCTGACTCAAGGCGATTTGGAATGCACCGTCAAATTGTCGTTGCCTGACTCCGTCTATGGAAATGAAGAAGAAAATGACATTGATATCCGAATGCTTTCGATTGATTCATGGAGTCCTGGATTCCTTGTTAGTTTAGTTTCTGGAATTTTAGTAATGGTCCTGTCTTTGTTCTTATTCAGGAGGGGGCTGGATGATGATGAACGAGCCCTGCATGGTTCAACGTATATCGCTATGTTAGGACTTGCAATATTTGCTCGTTCATCCGTAATTGCAGATATTGGTATGATCTGTATAGTTCTTGCAACACTTTGGATGATGGTGGTATCCTGGTTAGGTGCTGGTGAGATTCAGGCAATTCATGATGACCGTCGAAAGGCCTTGATAGGTGAGAGGGCCGCTCTTGGAAATCATGCTGATGAGATTGAAACAACAAGACGCGAAGTTGGACTAATTCTACTCGGTGCCCCGATATTTTTCGTATTAATGATGACGATTGATCCTAGTTTGAAGGTCGATATAAGTGCCATAGGCATTGGGTCTAGTATTGGCTACATTCTTGTTGTTGGAATAATGTGTCTTGTGGTCCTTAGATATCTGGACCGTCTTTACGGATTGCTGCATAACGATTTGGCAGCATTGGATATTCGAACGGCTAGGATTCGAGGTATTCTTCAGAGTAGAACACAGAATCGTACCAATCTATTTTCCTCGCCTCCTCCAAAGCCCGAAGCATTCAATCAGGAAATGGATTCAGATGGAATTGAAGGGGGTGAAGAGGAATGATTGGCAATAATCCAATGGATGATTTGATGGGTTCGGGTGCAGATGCTTCCTCAAGATTCGTCGATCAATTGACTATTCGTTCAGCACGAGTGCGTCATTTCCTTTGGAATCACAGGCCTTTCAAGGCTAGAGCCGATTTGAGGGAAGCAAATAGGGATGCGGAATTCCTTGAAAAACAGGTGATTCGCCTTCATCGTTCTTTATTGGCTTTGGAACAGCATCTAGCCGGACTTGATGATTTAAGTGAGGAAGAAATGAGGGCAAGGGGAATAGTCACAGATGGATTGATTGATCTCGGAAAAGGGGAGTGGGAAGCGGCTTTGGATTCATTCCGTACAGCAATCCAATCGTTAAGCGCATCTGGTGGAAGAGTGAACCCATTCGTAGCTGGACGTTTCTTCTTCACCGTGGAGGCTCGCTGGCCACCTGAATTGGAGCACGGTTTACTCATGATGACGATTGAGAATCTTGGAGAACATGATCTTCCTGCGATGAGAATTGCAGCACCAGCGCCCACTGGGTGGGTTGCTGAACCCAAGGCCGCTCAGATTCCCGTTATCCCTCCTAGGGGAGTTATTGAGATGGGTATCCACATTCACCCTACAGGGACAATTTCAGAAAATCTAGTGTTATCAAAGCAAGTCTCAGTAGTTACTGGATACATGGTAGATATGGGCGATATCTCAGTCATGTCGCGGATTGAGAATCGTACTTTACGAACAATTGACGGTTTTGTTGTAGATGTTTGGCTTCCACCTGGTTTCGCCGCAAAACGAGTGCCCTTTGTCCAAAATCTTACTCCCGGGGAAGTCGTTCATGTACCGACTGAAATAGATGCAAGATAGCTTTCATTATCCACTCAGGACTTTGAATTTATGCGGTCTTAGGATTACTATGATATACTTCAATGAATTGCAACAGGTTGGTGAACACCATGAACAACAGAAACACACCCTACAAGAATGACGATGCAGCATCGATTGGAATCGGTGCAATGATTGTATTTATTGCCCTAATATTGGTAGCAGCAGTAGCATCTACAATCATTATCAAGACCGCAGAAGAACTACAGCAACGTGCTGAAGCAACGGGTGATGATACCCGTGACGAAATTTCCGGAAAGGTAACAATCGTCTCAGCTCATGTTGATGGTGTGACGACAGGGGCCGTTACTCAAATATTGGTCATTGCTCAGATGAGTGCTGGTTCAGATGACGTCACTGGCGGAGATATCACATACGTAATTGTCTGTGAAGATCCTGGTACTGCTGGATCTGCTCTCACCGATATTGACCTAATCACAAACGGAAACTCCGCAGAACTTGATGGAACAGGTATCGCGGCCGGAACAACCATAGATTCTGGTACAACTTTCACCTTTGAGATGACACTAGCAAACTGCAACCCTGGTGCAGGTGACGCAGTTGAGGTACGTCTCGTCGTCAATGGCGGCGGAGAAACATACGCACAGATGGAAGTTACTTCCCTTGATGGCGGCGCAGTCTTAGTTTGATTACTAGTTCTAATCATTATCCTGGGTCATACCAGGTTAGTGGTTGCTACTGTCTACTAGAGGAGCGATATTATGGAAAGTCAAGAAGGCCGCATTGCGGATAGGCTAGACGAAGCATCTCGAGTCACAGTGGATCAGATAGATATTCCTCCAGAATATCGTCCTACCGACCTTGAAGCCTGGTTGTTCACCCCAGGCGCAACTCGTGTAGGATTCATGGGCGACATGGGTTCAAGACCTCCATCTGGATCTCCTCCATCTGGAACTACATCTTCGGGGCCAGCTCCTGATGAATTACTTCGTATGCTTGCGGACCGTTTTGAGCGGTTAGAAGCATCAATAGGTCATATGGAGACCAATTTAGCTCTAGGACAGGTATCTGGAGGAGGTGTTTCTGTATCTGATGTGATTCACACAGTAGGAGATGATGGCGAAGTATCCTCAGTTTCATTGAATGAATTAGGAGAAGGTACTGATGCTCTTCATTCAGGTCCGGATTTACTTGATTTGTATGAGGCCCAGTCACTTGCATTGAATCCATTCCTTCGGTCTAAGGATGCAGGGATTTCTGGACCAGGAGTAGATCCTGCAAAAATCGCCGCACTTATTCTAGACAATCTATCTGGAAGTGATGCCCAATCATTCATTCAAGCCGCTGCCAAAAGCGGCTTTCTCAATTCACAAGAAGCGAAGACACTCAGTGGGATTACGTCATTGGCTGAACCCGGAGAGAGTAGTGGAAGTGCAACACTCCCTAATCGCCCTCTATTGATTTTCGTTGCAATGGTGGATGCATGGCGGTCGCAATCATCGTCCATTCGTCATTCTTCAATTCCTTCAGCACCCATGGTTGATGTTGAACCGGGGGAGTGAGATGTGGGCGGTTCTGCCAGCGTCGGCGCCTTAATTGTAGGCACAGTTCTTTTGTCTATCTTTGCTAATGCAATGGTCATTACTCTGGAAAATCGGCAAAGATTTGAAGATATTGATGAGGATAAATCCAAAGATGTTGAAGTTAGAGTAGTCAATGCTACTCTGGTTACTTCTACCCTCTTCATCAACATCACAAATGATGGTTCTGATCCGGTATTATTTTCTGATATTTGGATAATTTTGGACGGAGGGAATCCACTTCCATTCACCGACTATTTTTCATCAAACGAATACTTGTTCCCTGGGGAGAATGTCATGGGTTCAGATACGGTGCCAGGTACTCCAAATAGGGCATTTGTTTCATCATATGGGCACGGTTCAGGAGTTACAATCCAGTAGGTGATATTATGTCGGATGGGGGTGCGTCGGAAATGATCATGCTCGTAGCTAGTCTGATTGTGGCTGGAGTCGTTTCTGCAGTTCTCATTCAAGCATGGGGGGGTGTTTCTTATGCATTGGATAGTGGAGCAGATCAGATTGAAGCAAATGCAAACACAGATGCTACATTAGTTAGTGACCCTATGAACATTAATTGGAATCCATCTCTCAATCAAACCATGATAACAGTGCAAAATACTGGAAATTCAGTTCTCAATATTACCTCTACTACAGTTCTTCTAAATGGTTCACTCATGAACGTAACTCAAAGAGGAGCCATTCCATCTGTTTGGTTACCTGGTACGATAGTAAATTTCACGATTCAGGCGGCAATTCAGTTATCTACTAATGATGAAGTGTTTCTCAATGTGGTTGTTTTAACGGAAACATTGAGTCCTGCCCAAGGAGTCAATTCATTTACGGAGGTGGTGCGAATTGTATGAAGACTCATTTCCGTTTGGATTAGAGCAAGATAGTCTTGCCAACAGCCTAGGTGCCGCCATTCCTAATCGGTCTCTTATGCTTGTAGAAGGCGACATAGGTGGAGGAAAGAGCCTAATTGCACAGCGACTTGCTTATGGTTTGGCTGAAAATGGGACTAAGGTGGCATTAGTGACTACTGAATTGACCACGAGAGGTTGGCTTGAACAAGTGGCTAGCATTGGTTATGGGATGTCGGATTATATCGATAAAGGCCAATTTTTATTGATATCTAGATTTGGAGTTCTAACTGATGAGGTAGAGGTCGAAATCACTATTGAGGACCTTCTTTCAAATGAAGGCCTCAAAGCTGCAGATTTTGTAATTATTGATCGAGCATCGCAATTAATTCAAGAGGGAACAAATCCCGCATCCTTCCTATCAGCAATCCGTCGATTTACAGCGGAGGGGAGAACTCTGATGTTATGTATTGACTCTGATGAAGTAGAACCAGCCTTATTGCGCGATATCAAAGGTTCTGCAGAAGTAGTTCTAGGCCTTTTGGCCTCCACACAGGGGGGCCAACTGAATCGAACACTTGCAGTCACTCGTTTCCTTAGGGCTGCAGGTCCAGTTCAAGCTCGAATAGGATGGAGGGTGGAACCTAGCATGGGCTTCATCGTCGATATTACGGCGGTCAGTTGAGGTGTGACCAATGGCAGAAGAAGAGGAAATTGGGATCCAAAAGGGGGACCTTGAGGGGCTTATGGCCAAACATTCTCATGTTCGAAAATGGGTGGAAGATTTTGAAGCCCAACATGGATCTCGACCCTTTTTCTATGGCCCGTTGGATAGGGGGGCGAAAAGCATCGAACCACGTAATCTGATTTACAGCCTTAAACCACCTCTTTTTGCCCATATTTACAAGCCACCAGATGACGATGAACAGGGTGCAGGGACTACGTTATGGTTTGGAATTGAACCGGTTTTGAATGAAGAAGAGGAAGTTATTCGACAGGAGATTGTTGATCGACTTTTACGTGATGCACCAAGTGCACCATCATTCACATCTGATTCTGAATTCGAGGGTATTCTTGAAGGGATGATAGACAGGATGACTACTTCACGTTCCAGTGTTATTCAAACAGAGAACGTCCTTGGCCCTGCAATGAGTTTTCTAGGATTTGGAGAATCACCTGTGGAGGTCACAGAAGAGCAATTGGTGCGATTGAAGTACATTATTATCCGTGATTTGGTTAAATCCGGTCCATTAGAAGCACTTCTTTCTGATGAAATGCTAGAGGATATTCATTCTGTAGGTTTGAGATACATCAACATGGATCACAAGGTATTCGGAATGGTGACATCAAACATCCGATTTAGAGATGTAGATGTTCTAGGCAGGTATCTCCGTTCGATGTCTGAACGTATTGGTCGGCCAGTTTCCGACAGTAAACCGATTATTGATGGGGCATTACTTGACGGTTCAAGAATCAACATCATTTTCAGTGATGATGTTTCCATGCTTGGTCCATCATTTACAATCCGAAAATTCGCCGAAGAGACCATTTCGTTCACACAATTAGTACAATGGGGGACTATGTCTTCTCAACAAGCAGCATACATTTGGCTTGGTCTTGAGAATGGTATGTCTCTTCTTGTATCTGGAGAAACAGCCTCCGGGAAAACGACAACATTGAATGCAATATTGCCGTTCATTGATCATAATGTGAAAATATATTCTGCAGAAGATACTCCTGAAGTTAAGGTGCGTCACCGACTGTGGCAACGTTTGGTAACTCGTGATTCAAAGAATGAAGATTCACGGGTAGAGATGTTCGATTTATTGAAGGCTGCTCTAAGATCTAGGCCACGTTATATCATCATTGGTGAGATTCGTGGTGTAGAGGGCGCCACTGCATTCCAAGCAATGCAGACTGGGCACCCTGTGATTGCAACATTCCACGCATCATCGATTGTCAAGATGATTCAGCGATTTACTGGCGACCCAATCAATGTCCCCGCTCGATTCTTCGATAACCTCAATTTTGCAATTTTCCAAGAAGTTGTGGAAGCACCAGGTGGAGGAATAGCTAGAAGGATAACAGGGATTGATGAGGTAATTGGATACAACAAATATGCCGATGGAATCTTGACTAGAGGGATGTTTGAGTGGGATCCGGTTCAAGATAAGCATTACTTCAGAGGAATGTTCCAATCACATTTGATGGAGAACAAGATGGCTCCCATGATGGGTTTTTCAAATAAACGTGATATTTACGACGAAATGGAACGAAGGACAGAAGCCATTCAGAGAATGGTTGATCGTGAATTGACGCATTATGACGATGTATTCGACCTTTTAGACGTCTATTACCAACAGGGGTGGGAGCAATTCTCCTCTGCCATCGATACCTGGGAAGGGATAAATCATTAGAATGGTGAGGAGGGGAGCAAATGGAGCGCCTCCCTCTTTGGCAAATTGCTATTCGTAGATTGGGGATGCCTGCTCAGGAATATGTCTTCAAAGTGATTATTCCTTCAACAGTAGTTGGATTACTGGTTGGCACATTTGTATTCTGGGGCGCTTCAGGTCTGTTCACAGGAATTTCCGGGTTAATCTTGGCGTTTATTTTCCCTGTAATGACTGGTGCTGCTGCCTGTGTTTGGCCTTTAATTCAAACTCAACGTACTGCCATAGCGATTGAACGTGAAATGCACATGTTCATCACGCGAATGGGCATTTTATCTCTTGGGGATGCAGGGGCCCAATCCATGTTCGATATTCTAAAACAAATGGGAGATTATGGTGCTTTAGCAGAAGAGGTCCAGTCAATCGAGACCTTGGTTGATCGTTGGCATACCAATTTACCTGAAGCTGCACGAATAGTTGGTAGACAAAGCCCATCTCCGATATGGGGTGATTTTCTAGATCGTATGGCCTTTTCAGTTGAAGCCGGACAGCCATTGGAGGATTTCATGCGTTCTGAACAGGATACATTCCAAGAAGAATTCAATACATTATACGATACTAGGTTAGAAGCAGTAGATACTCTACGTGAGATTTACGTTTCCTTAACTACCACTGGAATGTTCTTGCTCGTTGTGGCTGGCATTCATCTTGTATTGTTCATGACTGGTACTTTGGAAGATGATCCTTGGACCGTGATGGTGCGAATACGTTGGATTCTTCTTGCAGCATTGATCTATTCTCTTTTGCAATTCTTCGGTTTAATTTCGTTCATGGTTTTGATTCCAGATGATGATTTGTTCCCACGTAATGATATGCAAACTTCTTACAAGATTACAATGCGGAGGGCATGGATTATCGCCTCTTTCATCGGTATTTTATTGATTGCATCCTTATTATTTTCGAGTATAATTATTAGTTTTGAATTTATTTTGGAAAATTGGCACAAATATGGTCTTTTATCTATTGCCGCAATTGTTACGCCGTTAGCCGTCCCGGCTTATTTGGTTGGTCGTGAAGAAAGGTCCGTTCGAAGAAGGGATGAATCTTATCCTGGTTTTATTCGTGCACTTGGAGGAACTGCTCAAGCCCGAGCATCTGAACCAGTTGCAACGGTTAGAGCCCTTCGTAGTATTGATTTTGGTGCATTGAACAAATCAATTGAACAGTTAGAGAGAAGACTTTCAATGAGGATTGACAGTGATCATTCTTGGGATTGGTTTGCTGCTGATGCAAATTCTATGATGGTCTCCCGTTTCATTCGAATATATCTGGAAGGCGCTCAATCTAGTGGAGAACCTGCGGGAGTAGCAGAATTAGTTTCAAAGAATACAACGAATCTCCTGTCTCTTCGTAGACGCAGAGCATTATCTTCGGGTACAATGCAGGGAGTTGCATTTGGTGTGCTGATTGCGATGATTACAAGCCTAAATATCACTATCTCGATTGTACAAGGTCTTGGCGAATCAATTAGTGGCGTAGCCCAAGGCATCACTGGAACAGATGTCTCAGAGATACCTCAAATGTCCGGAGGTTTTGGTTTACCGGTATTAGATGACAGTGCTGTTGTTGAAGAGAATATTTTCTTGTTCAAGATTGTAGTTTCAATTCTTGTTTTGTTTATGATAATCATTCTTGGATTGATATCTGCTCGGATTCGTGGAGGGGGAATTTCTCTGTCAGTAGGTCAAATGATTACGATGCTGTGGGTGGCTGGATTAACCAGTTTCTTGACCGCAATTGTTCTTGATGCATCAATCGGACTATTCATCGCAGGTGGTTAATCTCATCTACGTTCGCTGTTGATACGTTTTTTTGAAGCAGCCCAAGAACAAATCAGGCAACCTGTGAGATCATGAAACCGAGCAGGACAATGTTCTCTCCCGAAATAAATGATTTGTAGATGTCTTGCATTCCATGATTCTCTTGGGAAAACTGCTTTCAAATCCGTTTCTGTTTTCCCTACGTTTTTCCCATTGCTAAGCCCCCATCTTGCGGCTAGCCGATGGATGTGTGTATCTACTGGAAAGGCAGGGATTCCAAAGGCCTGAGACATTACTACGCTTGCAGTCTTGTGTCCTACTCCTGCAAGCGATTCTAAGAAATCCCAATCTGGAATTATCTCTCCTCCCTTAGAAATAATCTGCTCAGCCATCCGTTTGAGATTCTTTGCTTTAGTAGGGGCAAGACCGATTTCACGGATTATTTCCTTTATTTCATCAACATCAAGAGTTGCCATAGCTGCAGGGTTTGGTGCGATTTTGAATAAAGATGGAGTGACTTGATTCACCTTCTTATCTGTTGTTTGGGCAGATAGCATTACTGCAACCAGTAGAGTATAGGGGTCATTGTGATCCAAAGGAATAGGTGTTTCAGGGTATAGATTGTCGAGTATCTTGCCAATCTGTTCTGCCTTCTCTTTTCGCTTCATTTTCTTCCTTCCAACATTCTAGCTTCAATCTCGTGGCCTGGAAGACAATTCAAAACATCATTTGCCTCCAACCATCCCTTTCTTGCAATTTGCACCCCAAACCACACATCTTTCAGTCCTTGAGTTGAGTGTGCATCAGGATTGATTACAATAGGGACTCCCTGTGATTTTGCATATTTGCAAAGCCGCCAATCTAAATCCAATCTATATGGGCTTGCATTAATTTCACAGGCCTTCAGTAATCCGTCAGAATTTAATTCCCCCATTCTTCTCAGAACTGCATGCATGTCCACAGGAAACCCATCTCTTCCCCCGATGATTCTTCCAGTTGGATGACCAAGAATAGTGAAGGTGGGATCTTCAATGGCTTTGATTAAATTCTCAGTATTCTCAATTTCATCACGATTCTTCCATGATCCAAGAGCATGAACACTTCCAACTACATGTGTGAATTCCCGTCTAATATTTTCTGGATAATCCAATTTCCCATCAGGTAATATATCGCATTCAGAACCATGTAGGATACGAAAATCAGTTTCTGAGTCTAACCATTTTTCATTCATTTCCCGTATTTCGTTGCCCTGTTCGAAAACCATGTCTTGAGGTACTCCAATGCTTCTTCCTCCAATGTTGAGTACTTCTGAATGATCAGCAATTCCCAAGAATTCCCATCCCAAGGCGATTGCAGCATCAGCCATTTCAGTCAATGAAGCAGCCCCATCAGACGCAGTCGTGTGGTTATGTAACGCTCCTTTAATTTGCTCAGGAACCAATAGATGAGGGAGTGTTCCCGACGACGCTGCCTCAATTTCCCCCATATCTTCTCTCATTTCTGGGGCGACCCAATCCATCTTTAGATGCTGATATATTTCTTTTTCATTGTCAGCAGGCATTCCATTTGCTGCTGCTTCTAATCCTTTCATATCCCCTAGACCTTCAAGTGGGAATAATCCAAATTCATTGAGCCTTAATCCCATGTCTAAAGCACGTTGTCGCATTCTAACGTTGTGTTCTTTACTTCCAGTGAAATAGGCCATTGTGTAAGCAAAAACATGAGGTGGAACCAATCTGACTTGTGCATCTATTGTTGAGTTTGATTCTAATTCTTCCCATGCTTCACCTCCTAGAGCAGCAAGAACTCCTCCATCAATCATTGATCCTGAAGATGCATCATCAAAGAGGGTTGATTCAAGAATTAGACTAATTTTTGAATCTCCAGC
>Ga0066862_10000117_pt1 | contig 29147 bp, 4 predicted proteins | sample ETN02SmetaG_FD_66431 | JGI IMG/M metagenome (GOLD analysis project Ga0066862, IMG submission 66431) | Marine microbial and viral communities from oxygen minimum zone, Eastern Pacific Ocean - ETNP2014F10-02SV255 | ecosystem: Environmental > Aquatic > Marine > Oceanic ... | reverse complement strand
GTATTGGTTGGAGTCACGGGCGTCATCGCGGTGTTGTTGGTCAGAACAAACCAGTCTGGTGAATAAGTGATATCTGGAACTTGATCATTGATTGTGATATTTATGACAGTGGAAGAGGATCCTCCCGAATTGTTGGCCCAAATGGTGTACTGGGTCTTTGTCATTAGCTCAGTTGGAGTACCCGAAATCACACCCGTACTATTGTTGAATGAAAGGCCATTGGGGAGATTACCGCTAATTCCGTATGATGTGACTGCTCCTCCTGTGTTCGTCATTAAGTTGACTCCATCAATGGCAAAAGCCCACAGTTCCTTACCACTACTTCCATCATCAGCATCGAAGTATAATGTATCTCCAACCAATATCGACATGTACCATCCAACAGAGCTCCCGGCGGACCCGCTTCGGATATCGGCAACCATCCATGTTGAACCGTTGGAAGTATCGTGAGCATGCAATTCTCCTCCTTCATCGAAAAAGATTGTATTGCCAACACCAATTGCCATTTTGTATCCTGGAATAGTGTATGCCCCCATATCTGCAGTCATCCATGTCGAGCCGTTTGAAGTGTCGTGAGCCCACAGTTCGCGTCCAGATATGCCATCATTTGCATCAAAGTAGATCGTATCGCCAACGAGCAGTCCCATATTTTGGGCTAATTGCGTATTGTAATCGAAGGAGGTCGCTTGCCAGAGTGAGGAATTAGAGGTGTCATATGCCCACAGTTCCACGTCAGCGCCGCTGTCGACGGCAGCGAAATAGATCGTATCGCCAACAAGAATTTGCAATGAATTTACTAATATGCTGGATGCAGAGCCTGAGCGGATGTCAGTAATTCGCCATGCTGAATCATTAGAGGTGTCGTATGCCCACAATTCATGGCCAGTACTTCCACCATCAGCATCGAAATAGATGGTGTCCCCAACTAATATTGCAGCCTTCATATTTTCTCCAGGTTGGCTGCCTCCGCTTGGGTTGATGTCTACAGCTTGCCAAGTTGAGGAGTTAGAGGTGTTATGTGCCCACAGTTCCCAGCTACTAGTATACGCACTGAAGTAAATTGTATCACCGACTAAAATTTCCATGAAATATCCGGGGTTGCTGTCGTAAGGGGAGCCGCTTAGGATATCGGCAACTCTCCAAGTAGATGAGTTGGAAGTATCATGCGCCCACAGTTCTCTGCCGGAGAGTCCATCGTCCGCATCGAAGTAGATTGTATCGCCGACTAACATTGCCATGTATTGTCCTGGATTACTACCAATACTGGAGGGGAACGTGATTTCAGCCACTTGCCATGTGGAGTGATTTGACGTATCGTGTGCCCACAGTTCCTTACCACTACTTCCATCATCAGCATCGAAGTAGATTGTATCGCCGACTAAAATTGCCATATATCTTCCAGGGTTACTGTCGGATCCACCGCTGTTGATGTCAGTCACTCGCCATGTGGAATGATTGGAGGTGTTGTGCGCCCACAATTCTCTACCTGTGGACCCGTCAGTCGCATCGAAATAGATGGTGTCGCCAACGAGGATTTTCATGTATGTTAAAACAAAAGAGCCTGAACCGCTGTTGATGTCAGCCACTTGCCATGCAGAGCCGTTTCCAGTCACCTCGTTGATGAATTGCGGCGCAAGATGAACCTCGGTGTTGTTCGTGAGGGTGTTGTTCTCTGGATTGTAATCGAACGGACCTGGGGCTTGAGCATTCACTGTGATGTTGAGAGTTGCTGATACATTACCACCTGTATTGTTCGCCCAAATGGTGTATTGAGTTGTTGCCATCATCTCAGTTGGAGTCCCCCAAATGGTCTGATTTGTTGAAGTAAACGTGACACCGTCGGGTAATTCTCCTACCAATTCCCATGTAACGATTGCACCTGATCCACTTGAGGAGAATATGATCGGAGTGATTGCCGAATTGTTGCTAGCATTTGTATTCTCATTTGGTGAAATAGTGATGCCTCCTGAAATTACATCATTCACTGTGAAGTTGATGTATGCTACTGCTGAACCTCCTGAATTGTTCGCCCATATCGTAAACATCCGACGAGGAAGCAATGTGTCTGATGAGCCCGAAATTACGCCAGTAGCTGTATTGAAATCGAAGTATCCAGCAGTACTGGGAGAAATCTCCCAAGAGGTGACGGACCCTCCAGTCACAGTTGGATCATAGGTCGGCCAAATGGTAGTATTAATTGTCCTAACAATATCATCGTCAGGGGCATAAGTAATACTCGCGGCGATATCATCAACTGTAATCGTAATAGTGGTGTTCGAAAAACCTGCCAAGTTTCGAGCAGTGACGGTATAATTGGTGGTAGAAGAAACTGCAGTTGGGGTTCCAGAAATTTCTCCAGTACTCGTATTAAACATCAGGCCAGCAGGTAAATCAGGAGTTATGGACCAACCCAAATATCCTTCATCTGTATACGTAATGGTCTTGAGGCTATTCTGATTGTGAATATATGTAAGATAGGCGTTATCATTGGAATCAACAGCTATTGAAGATCCTTGATGAACATAAGCTCCAATGGAAACATTCTGAAATGCCCAGGATCCGCTTCGATTGGTGGCATATATTATTCTAGAATTAATACCATTTGCATCTCGATATGATATGTGAAGGTGCCCTCCAGAATCAATTACTAGAGTAGAATATTGTCCAACATCTGCTGAATTATCTATTGATTGAACAACCCATGAACCTGTTTCATTAGAAGCGTATTTCAGGCGACTTTGGCTTACATCACGATATGCAATATGGACATTGTCATTTGTATCGATAACTACAGATGGTTGGCCCCCAACTGTTGCTGTTGAATCAATAGTTGATGCGGTCCAAGATCCTGAGATATTATTGATGTATTTCAAAGCGGTTTGAGTTTTATCAAAATATGCAATGTGTGCATTATCGTTCGAATCAATGGCAATTGATGATTGGGTACCCACCTCTCCAGTTGTGTCTAGCGTGAAAAGAGCCCAAGACCCAGCGCCAGCATTCGTTGCATACTTGAGGTTTTCATTGAGCCCTGGTCCAGTCTTTTCATAGTAAGAAATGTGTACTTTATCATTCGAATCAATAGCAATTGAGGTCCATTCCCCAACAACTCCAGTGTTATCTACAGTGGTATGTGACCAAGAACCTCCAGAATTCGTTGAATACATGAGAGCTGAGTAGGTTGAATCATAGTAAGAAATGTGTACTTTATCATTCGAATCAATGGCGATGCTATTGTAAGTTCCAGTCGTTGATGAGGGATTGTTTGCAACAGTAGTTACCCAAGACCCGCTTATATCTGTGGAATAATACAACCCGCCAGAGGAGTAGAAACTGACATGATTGTAACCATTTGAATCAATGGCAGAGGATAGCCAAGTCTTCGTGCCAGCTAGAGACGGGATGTCGTGGGTTGGAAGTTGCCCTCCTGTGTTTGATGGAGTGGCAGAAGGTGACATGGTAGTCCCTTTTGTCAAATTATATTCAGAGGGTGAATAACTAATGGATGGTGAATCTTCGACTGTAAAGTTAATCAAAGCAGAAGATGAGCCCCCTGAATTGTTCGCCCAAATGGTGTATTGTGTTGCATTCAACGGTTCAGTTGGAGTTCCTGAAATCACTCCTGTGTTTTCATTGAAATGAAGACCTTCTGGAAGTGATGAATTGATGGCCCAACCGTAATTAGAATTGTTATTGTCCACAATTACATATCTCAAATTTCCGTCTGTACTACTAACACTTTCTTGGTATGAAATATGTACTCTGTCATTTGATTCTACGAAAATTGAGGTGGAACCTGAAGCACCCGCAGATACAGATGTACCTACATCCAGATGAGAATCAATGGTTGAATTTACCCATATGCCACTTGAATTTGTAGCATACTTCAGGTTTCTGTTTGTCTCGTCGTAGTATGAAATATGCACGTTATCATCAGAGTCAATTCCGATAGATGTGTCTTGTCCTACATCCCCTGTCTGATCAATACTAGTATAGACCCAAGAGCCGCTCTTATTCGTAGCATATCTTAGGTCCCCGTTCGTTTGGTCATAGTATGAAATATGGAGGTAATTATTGGAATCAATTGAAATTGAATTATCATAACCAATATTTCCTGAGGTTTCTAGCGTTTGCCATACCCAAGAACCACTGGCATTCGTCGTATAACATAAATCTCGGTCGGTCGGACCGTGACAGGTATACGTGATATGAGGGATTTCATTTGAATCTAGAACCATGGAGGCGGTAGTTTGGAAGCTGGCAGGAGAGTGTGTTGGAGATGCCGTTGAATTTGATACCGTTGTGAAAATCCATGACCCACTAGAATTGGTACCATACCTGATTTTGTAGTCAGATGCAATCCACATATGTGCAATGTGTAAGTTATCATTGGAATCAATGACAATCGATGGACTGTGGCCTGACGATGATGAATCTAATATTGTAGAGACCCAAGATCCTGAACTGTTGGATGTATATCTAAGATTCCAATTTGGCCAAGAGAAGTGAACAATGTGAACATTATCGTTGGAGTCTAGAGCTATTTTGGATTGCGTTCCCGAATTGGAAGTCGAATCAACGGTAGTGGTAACCCATGAACCGCTCTTATCTGTTGCATACATCAGCGTCTTGTTTGTACTGTCTCTGTACGAAATATGCATGTATCCATTTGAATCAATAGCAATTGATGACTGATTATCTACTGAACCGACATCAATGATACGTGAAGGAATTGGGCCACCTGAATTTGTTGGTATTGCAGTTGGAGACATTGTGGTATTATTGATGAGATTGAATGAATTGTAATTGTACGAAATACTCGGTGCAGAATTAACTACACGTAGCCAGAGATTAGTTGAAAATGAATCCCCTGAACTTGTGTTTGCCCATACCGTGTAAGTTTGGTTACTGGCTACTTCAGTTGGGGTTCCTGAAAGGGTGCATCGTGCATTATTGATGGAAAGGCCCTGAGGCAAGGATGGTGAAACTTCACAAGATGATATTGCAGAAATTACAGGACGCCAAGAACCTGGATCATCTTTTATTCCGTTTCCAGTGCCTATCACTGTACCAGATACCAATCTTTTGTTACTCCCATAACCAGAGGCTGCGTGGATGTCATCGTTATCATCAACAACAATTGATGTTTCAAGATAATCGTTAGCGCTACCGTGAATATAGCTGATATATTCAATATCTCCACCAGCGTAATTTGATTCATACACAAACTTGTCTCCACTTGATGTCGCAGTTCTTACGATATGGATATAATCGTGAGAATCTATGGCAATAGAAGGGTAGTCAGCATTCCAAGATAATTCATCTCTTGTTGACGTTGAGAATCCCGACCAACTACCTGTTGATGGATTCTTCTTTTCATAGTATACCTTAGGATTACCAGTGGAATATACTTCTGCATATGTTATATGGACATAATCTTGTGAGTCAATTGCAATATCCACAAATCTTCCTGTATCTACTGAAGAGGACCCTGCTTGAACATCCTCTGCATCCCATGAACCATCTGCATTGGTAATATATCGAAGATCTTGAGTAGCATCATTAACCACGATGTGGATTTTCTTATTGCTATCAACTGCAACATCACAAGAGTTTCTTACTTCGTGATTTTCATTGCCTCCTCCCGATCCAGATGAGGTATAAAAATCCTGCAAACCTGGAGGATTAGTCCATGATGAGGAATTAGCGGTCTTCATTCTCACCATACATTGCTTGTAGTATGCAGCATCTCCTCTGCGCCAAGAAACATACACTGTATCGTCATCATCTAAGGCTAGACCTGTCGGTTTATTCTTAGCATCGTAGTGAATTTGAGTCGGAGATGACCAAGATGATGATGAGACTGATTTATTCATGTACATAAGTTTAGAATTTATATTGTCAATGAATACAACATGAATTAGATCATTTGAATCAATTACAATAGATGGATGGCGTCCAATATCTGTAATTCCAAAAGACATCCTGCCAGATGTCCAACTACCTCCCACATTATTAGAATACCTCAAATCGTCACTCGAATCATCAAATGAGACAATGTGAGTATTGCCATTCGAATCTGCAGCAACACTTGAATGCCTTCCTCCTTGATTATCGGCGTTTGCGGGATATGCGCTTGAATTTGTCACTCTCGTTTCCCAAATTGAAGAAAACCAATCAAATGTAATTGGAGTGATTTGAGTATTCAAAGTAGCAGAAAGTCCAGAAACACTCGGTCGCATATTCTGAACAACATTAATCCAAACCAATGTGGAATCAGATCTTCCAGAACCATTTATCCAAACAGTATACGTTGTGTTGTCAATAAATTCCGTGGGACTCCCAGAAATTTCTCCGGTTTTCCAATTGAAATTCAATCCTGTTGGTAAATCAGGGCTAATCGAGAATACTGGTTGAATCTTGACACCTTTTCCAGTACCTTTGAATGTAGCATATTTCAGATCATTATAGCAACCTAAGTCGGAACTAGATATGTGAATGTCATCATTATCATCTATTGCCATTTCCGAGAATTCGCCAGAACATCCGAAATAATCGGATGCTTGAACCCATGATCCGCTAGCATTAGTAAAATGAATAAGGCGTCTGTTATTGGCATTGTGTATCGAAATATGGACGTCATCATTGGAGTCTATTCCTAGAGAAAGGTGTGTTGCTCTAACATTATCTTTTACCTTTGAAACAGTAAAGCTACCTGAATGGCCTCGTGCCCATCTAACGTCATTATTCCCATCAGCTTTCACATAAACAATTACAATTTTATCATTAGAATCAACTGCAATTTGTGAATATCTCCCAACATTGTTCGATGTCTCAACGGTTTCATTTGTCCAAGAACCGCTGGAATCTGTGATGTATACAATATCTGAGCCATCATCCCTGTATACTGAAATATGAACAAAGTCATTCCCGTCTAGTGCCAAAGATGGCCACAATCCGGAATCCTTTGTTGGATTCGTAACGGTGGTAGTAACCCAACTTCCACTTGCATTGGTTGTATGATTTAGAGCGCGAGTACTTGATACTTGAATCGGATAAACGATGTGCACTGCTCCTTTTGAGTCGATTTTTATGTCCGTTTCTGCGCCTGTGCTTGCAGTATATTTCGCATTGTCTAACGTTGTGAAAACCCAACTTCCACTCATATTGGTTACATATCTTAATGTTTCATTTGCATGATCTAAATACGAAATATGTAGGGACCCAGAATTATCTATCTCTATAGAGGGATGATAACCAGTGTTAGTATTATTTTCAAGGATTGTATGACTCCATGAACCAGATGAATGAATGGAGAGGCTAAGAACGTATTTTGAATTATGTTGGCGATTGTAAACTATAGCAATATCACCATTGGGCCAGATAGCAATATCCGTTCCACGCTGTGGTAAATCTGTTTGTGGCGCACTAGACGAATTGGTAACACCTGATGTCCATGTTCCTGTATTGATATTACTCAATGATTCTGTAAAGGTAATCGGAGTAATTGCTTGATTAATGTGGCCAGTCATTCCAGATACATCGGCTTTGATGAATTGACAGTTTCCGTCATCAAATACTGCATTTGATTGGTGGTTCAACGCTGCAGAATCTGTACAGCCCATGTTTGGATTTGTGGGGGAAGAATAATTCCACTCAATGCCAGCATCCCATGGATTGCTGTCTGCAGCAGCATATGCACCTGCATCTAAAATATCCAAATGAGTGCCTATCATAGGTCTGAAATCATCGTTGTCTGGGTCAACCAGCATATCTCGAATAGTTGTGGACGCAAGTGAACCTAAGTTGCTTAGAATAGTGGGTGTAGTAGTAGGGGTTGCGGAATAAGATCCTAGTCCAAGTTCACCATAAGAATTCGAACCCCAACATGCAACAGAACCATTCTCTAAACGTGAACAGGTATGTGCTTGTCCTGCTACAAGATCAACAGCAAAACGTGCAGAAGCAATATCTGCAAATCTAAGGGGAGCGGCGGAATCAATTTGGTCTCCTGTTCCATGAGTTCCATAGGCGTTGTCCCCCCAACAAATTACGGACCCATTTGTGACCAAAGAGCAACCATGTACTCTCCCACCATCTACTTTGACTGAGTATCGGCCAATAGACCCAGTATACACAAGACTATTGACGGTATTATGGGGGTAGCCGTCTCCTAAAGCTCCATCATCATCATCCCCAGTACATGCTACAGAACCATTGTCAAAAGTAACACATGTAGTAGATAATTGGAGGCCGAGTGACGTTACTATCCTACCAGAAGGCGTGGGCATATGATGTGGAGTAGTCACCCTGTCTGTATAATTGCCAAGTCCAAGTTGTCCGAGATGGTTTCTACCCCAACAAGAGACCGATCTATTGTCCAATATAGCACACGTATGTTGTCCTCCTGCTTCGATAGAAACAGCTGTTCTCCCAGGTCCAAGATCAACATAATGCGGAGTTATAATACCATTAGTAGCGGAATAATTTCCTATGCCTATCTGACCATAGTTATTCCGTCCCCAGCACATTACTGAACCATTGTCCAAAATTGCACATGTGTGGGCAGTACCTACTGCAACGTCAACTACTTTCCGACTAGTGCCCAGATTTGCTGTATTTGGAGAGTATCGCCAAGAGCCTGTATTTGTTGCATTGCCTACTCCAAGCTCTCCTGCTGTGTTTTCTCCCCAGCAAACTAGAGAACCATCATCTAAAATCGCACAATTATGGGTAACTGTTCCACTTATCCACGATGCTCCAGGTACACTAGAATCAAATGAAGTAACTGTTCGGCCTGGGCCAACGTCCACATATTGGGGTGTAACTTCTCGGGTGCTTGTGGTTCCAATACCTAACTGACCCTGGTGATTTCGGCCCCAACAGTACAATGAGTTATTCGAATAAATTGCACAGGAATAGCCATTGCTTACCATAATGGATCCTTGATCACCATGGACATACCCATTCCAATTGGACCCGTGTGTCCAGTTCTGAAGTGGATCATCCCACAATGGGTTTGAACGATGTGCTGCGATTGCATCTGCTGCATTATTCCAAATTGTAGAATTTTCATTTCCTGTATTTTGCTCATGAAGAATGATGATGTTATTCTTCCCATCCACCCTTTCCCCGAAAACTGTATTATTCGAAATATCGTGATAATCGCCTTTCGCCATGATCCCTCCACTAGCATTCCATATGACATTGTGATGGATTGAACCATTGTTGCCAGTAGATATTTGATTGATTGGAGCATCGAATCTGATTCCGTATTTACCGATATCATGAATCCAGTTGTATGCAATTTCTGTACCTGCAGTGTCGCCTTCCATGATTTGGACTACGGCACCATCTGTCTGCAGATGTCCCACATCCCATACCTCATTGTAGAGAATCGTTGCTGCGTCACCTATCGAAAGAACTGATGATGCTCCCGTCAGATGGACTGTGTTGTTGGAGAAGGTCATATGACGGCCACCTTCGTAAATCGTTGTCATCAATCCCTTCTGATCAGATGCGGACCAATCGATGGCGTGGAAGTAGGAATTGTTCACAGTGTTGTTGTGTGATTGGCCAGATGCACCATGGAATTCGATGGCTCCTCCGTCAGTATTCGTGATTGAAATATTGTCAACAAAGGTGTTTTTGGACCGATAAAAGTGTGTGACAAAACGGTCATCTTCTGATTCATCAGCAATTCCTTGACCTCGACGAGAAGTGCTCGGATACTCTAGTGTTGAATTCGTGAACGAACAACCATCACAATTGTTCACATCGATTGTTGTTCCAAAGAAATCAATCCCTTGAATTGTAACGCTATCTGAATTTTGAACTGTAATTGCAAATGGTTGTACCTTGACTCGAAGATCAAGATCATTTGCATTATCGCCAGTAGTTGGTCGATAGTGCAAACGATTGTTGGTGTTGTTAAACCACCATTCTCCATCTACATCAATCAGTTCGCGCTTGCCTTCAAGGAAGTAAGCATGATGTTTTGTTTTCCAACTTGGTGTTGGATCGTAACCAAAGGTACCTGTTGATGCATTCCAACTTGTGATTTCACGACTATACGATTTGAATGACCCCACATTTAGAATTGCAATTGCCCCCACTGGATTGAGCCCTGTAGCATTTATCGTTTCATTGAGGCCAAGATGCACCCCTGATTCAGGGCCTGCGTCTTGCAACCAACCATTCATGTAAGCATTATTTGAATTCGTGAGAGTGCCTTCTGCCCAATAAGAACGGTTGAATACAGACTCATTAGAAAAGCCAGCATTCGGCCATCTTGCTGGAACTTGTTCACCCCAATCAAGGAACAATTGCCACCCATCAACAGGCAATGTAACTTCTTGGATTCCATCCGCATCAGGTGAAGTCCAAATTGCATCAAAATCTTCAGAGATACTTTGAGTGCCATCCATTACAACTCGTTCTCCTGTTGCAGCTCTTACTGTCAAACCATCCTTGTTGTCTATCGTGATATTCTCGTGATATCTACCTGCATGAACAATGATTTCATCGTTTGAACTTGCATTTCCAACTGCCGAAGATATTGTTGATTTGGGACAAGTTGCTGTTCCTGCCCAAACATCGCTTCCATTCAGAGCATCAACATGGAATGGATCGCCCGATCCAAGTGTCTCGCTAGAACATGCGCTCGACCAAGAAGAATCGTCATCATTTGGGACCAGTTCAACGAATTTCCAGCCTTCAAGTGCACCAATATAGGAGGTTTGTGCCAAAGCAATCATCAGCAAAGAAAGAGCGAGGGCTCTCCGCCTCTGACCATTTCCACTCTGACCCATCGGCCCCGTAGGGGCCGGGAATAGATTTAGGTGCTTTTGATTGGAAATTCAATCTTCAACGGTTTTTCGCGAGTTTTCGAGCTTGCTTAGCCCACTCATCTCGCTTAACTCGCCCGGAGAAAAATTCTATGGCTACGTTGACTGTTTCTTCGAGTTCAGAATTCATGTTTCCAACTTGATTGAATGTAAAAATTCCAAGAGCGTGAAGTTTGTCCTCAATGAATGGTCCAATTCCTTTGATTGTCTGGAGGTCATCACGAACTGTAACAATGGCTGCAGCTGCAAATCCTCGCTTGATCCCCTTTACATCCACCAATTTGTTTCCAGATTTGCTTTTCCATGAAATTCGTGCTCCTCCTTCCACATCAGAGATGTATGCTTCCCCGCTTTCCGCAAACTTTGATGCATCTCCAACCTCAAGTTCTGTCGAGTTTTTCTCGACTTTCTTCTTCAGTTTTGTGCTTGACGCAACGCCAAGAGTACCGAAATCTATGCTCTTTGCTTTCTCAGCGACACGCAAGAGTTCTTCCTCTTTCTTTCGAGTCTTTTCATCTAAATTTTCCAGACGCTTTCGGCGTGCTTCCATTTCTTTTTCCATCTGCTTAATTCGTGCAGCGGCTGCTTTCTCAGATTCGGCTCTTTCCGCTTCTGCCTTGGCTTTGGCCGACTCTGCTTCTGCCTTGGCTTTTTGGGATTCAGCTTCTGCTTCTGCCTTTGCCTTGGCAACCTCTGCTTCTGCCTTCACTTTAGCAATCTCAGCTTCTGCCTCTGCCTTCACTTTAGCGGCCTCAGCTTCTGCTTTCACTTTAGCAGCCTCTGCCTCTGCCTCTGCCTTCACTTTCGTAGCCTCTGCCTCTGCCTCTGCCTTGACCTTCACAGCCTCTGCCTCTGCCTTGACCTTAGCAGCCTCAGCATCTTCTTCTTCTTCTTCAGCCTGCGCCTTAACAGCTGCAGCAATTCTAGCTTCTTCTTCCACTTTCTGCTCAGCAATATAGTCTGGATCTCCTTCAACTACAACATTCCAAGAGAAATACACTGAAGCAGAACCAAGGCGAATGATTGAATCATAACTACCACCGGCCAAAGTTGGATAATCCTCATCGGTGAACAAGAACTTTACAACAATCGTTCCATCTTCACCAACTTCAATTTCGGAGACTGATTTATGATCTTCAAATTCATCTTTATCCTTTACATCAACCATCTGGAAACGGGTGTCGTTCTCAGTTTCCATCCGATCAGACATACCAACTAGGTAACCAGAAGAAATGTTGGTGATTGTGATTTTCTCAGAACATATTTGAGTTGAACCTGGTTGAACCGTGAATGAAGCCAATACAAATGGATCCTTTCGTGTTCCCTTACCTTCAAGGAATTTAGGAGATGCGTCTGTATTTGGGGGTTCAGGGCCCTGTTTTCTCGCCAAGATTATCTTTTTGTTGGTCCCCATCAATGGAATCAAGAGGAACAAGAGGAGTAGCAAGAAGAGGATGCAACACCACCAGTATTTACTGGAAATTAGGAACAATCCTTCTTCATCTGGCTCTGGCTCTACGATAGTGCTCGTATTCTCTTTAGCATCACATAACCCATTGCCATCTGCATCTGGTGGTATGCTATTGAAATCCATTGGGTCAGACCCGCATTCAATCTCTTCCTGATCTGTATAATTGTCTCCATCATCATCCGTATCTGCAACAAGGCCAGTGTTAGAAGAACCAGTCAAATTATCTGGTAATCCATCATTATCCAAGTCTGCAAATGCACTCTTGTCGCTAGGGAATGCATCAACAATATTGTTGAAACCATCCCCATCACGATCTTGATCAATGCCATCGCAAGATCCATCCTCATCACTATCAATTGGCATGGATGCATTGTCGAATCGATCGCTTCCACATTCTGCTTCTCTGGTATCCAACCATCCATCATTATCATCATCGAGGTCCTCAATTAATCGAGGTGTGCTCTGAGAGAATCCGAAGATATCGTCTGGCATTCCATCGTTATCGTTGTCGAAAGCAGCTGCTGAGTCGTTAGGGAATGCGTCTGACTCATCAGGTACTCCATCTCCATCTGTATCCGTTACGTCAGGACCAGTAGACAATGCATCACAAATCCCATCATTATCTTCATCTGATGGACTATCAGATACATCCAACGAGTCTGATCCACATAATCCCTCAAGAACATCTGACCATGTGTCCCCATCATCATCAAGATCGTAGATATCGGGTGTACCATCTGTATCGGTATCCAACAAAACAGAAATGGTGACTTCGAAAGTAGCACTGCTCACAGAATTGTTTGCCCAAATGAGGTATGTCGTTGGAGGGATTTCCTCTGTTGGTGTTCCCCTAATTGAACCGTCCATGCTCGCATCACGGGCAGGACTCCATCCAAATGTGAGTCCTTCGGGTAATTCTCCACTGATCTCCCATGTTGCTACATCTCCACCAGCCACTGTAGGGATGAATGAATCCATCAAAGAACCGTTTGCCAATTGCAGTATTTGTGAAGGGTATGAAACCGCTAAAGGCAAGTCCCGGAAGTCATCGACAAAATCACAAATTCCATCCCCATCAAGATCTGTTGGATGGTCGTTTGCATCCAATGAATTCGTGTTGTTACAAGCTGCTTCTTCTAAATCCGTCCATCCATCATTGTCGTCATCTGGATCCATGGCATCTGAAATTCCATCTGCATCTGCATCTCCAGTCACTTCATAGACAGTAATGGTGAGTGTTGCAATAGCCGTATACTGGCCATTAATTGCAGTCACTGTGTACTGAATTGTTGAAGTATTGGTGGAAGGAGTTCCCGTCAAAACACCAGTCTCGTTGAAAGTCAACCCATTCGGAAGTGTTGGTGAAATTGACCAATTCGTTACATTGCCTCCAGTTACAGTTGGACTCAGGGAACTCATTGCTTGATTGATTGTTAAGTCAAGAACGGTTACAGAATATGATATTGCAATTTCCCTATCATCGGTTGTATCTGTGAAATCACATTCGCCGTCCCCATCGATGTCTGATGGATAGTCCAATGGATCCAAGTCACTGTGCCCTCCACAGGCTGTTTCATTGGCTTCTGTCCAACCATCGTTGTCATCATCCTCATCAGCATTGTCACCAATTCCATCGTTATCGAAATCTGAATCTTCAGAGGGATCTAATGGGAATGCATCCTCACCATCATTGGTCCCGTCATCATCACAATCAGGATCTAGTTCGCAACCTGTTTCTTCATTTTCATCAAGAACACCGTCGTTATCATCATCTAAATCGACAATGTCTGGAATACTATCTCCATCTGTATCCTCTTGAACAATCATCTGTAGTGTCGCACTGTCTGAGAATCCACCAGCTGTGTACACAGTGACTGTGTATGTTGTGAGAATAGATGAGGCGTTTGGTGTACCCCATATTGTTCCATTCGTGGAACCGAAATCTAAACCAGAAGACAATGCTGGAGTAATGGTCCAAGTAACTGGAGTATCACCTGAAGTTTGCCCAGAAATTGGTTGCATAGCACTTCCATTGACCAACATTACAAGGTTTGTTGGCATTGTAAGGTGGATCTCTTCAACAATGTCGAGTACTTCTATGGTTAACGAAATATTGTCTGTTGCCCCACCTAAAGTTACAGCAGTTATTGTGTATACAGTAGAAGCATTTGCTTGAATTGGGGTTCCCCAAAGTGTTCCATTTGTAGGTCCTAATTCAAGGCCTGAAGGTAATGCAGGAGAAATGCTCCAAGAAACTGCTGGATGGCCCGTGGTCTGAACAGATAGAGGTTGCATCTCAGTTAAATTGGTCAAACTCAATGAGTTAAAGGGCAACGAAAGTGTAATCTCTTCAACTGGTTCCAATACCTCAATCTCAATGGTAAATGTACCAGTTGCAGCACTGTTCGAAGTTACAGTTACAGTGTAATTGGTTGGAACACTTGACTCACTTGGTGTGCCCCAAATGGTTCCATTGGTTGTTCCAAATGATAATCCAGCAGGCAAAGTAGGAGTAATGTTCCAAGATTGGGCATTGTCTCCAGTAGTTTGTCCAGCAATTGGCTGCATTGCTGTTCCATTCTCCAGTATCAATGAACCTGCAGGGTATGTCAATCCAATACCTGCACCAGTGATGTTTATCTCAACTGTGACGGGGGTTGAACCGCCACTATTTGTTGCTGTAACATCATAGTTCTGAGCATTTGTATACAACAATGGAGTTCCTTCGAAACATCCAGTTGTGGTATTGAAAGTCAAACCATATGGTAAATTCGGAGTGGATGAGATTGCCCATGTTGCAACCATTCCACCTGCAGAAGTAACTGGGCATTCTCGAACAGTAACATCACGTGCAAAGGCTAGTGTGTTATTGCCACCCCATACAGGAGATGCAAGAGGTTCATTGATGACCAAGGTGATGGTTTCAGTTGTTCCGCAAACACCCCAGGAATTGCAAGCTACAATGGAATACTGTGTACTCGACATATTGTACATTGGTGTACCCTCGATTGTACCATTGCTCTGATCAATGGTTATTCCATTGGGAAGTGAAGGAGTTACAGTGATTGATTGAAGATAACTAATACCTGTAATGCTCGGTGTCCATGACGTCATCGTATCACCTCTCTCCAAAGTTCTGCTACCTGAATACGATAGAGTTGGAGCTGTTGGAGATACTCCAAAAGTGATTAATGAAGAGATTGTTCTTCCTTGTGTGGTATGATTCAACCAATATGTTGCGTTGGCAGTAATGGTCGTTGGTGTTCCAAATATCCGTCCGGATGAACTTACGAAGTTCAAACCGCTGGGAAGCCAATTTGAACCATTGGTACCAATTAGACTCCATGATGCAAATTGATTGGAATAATAGGAGTAATCAACTGGATATTCATCGAAATAGACCCCCACTTCAGGCATTTTCTCATTGATTGAATGGCCAGCAATACCTATCATTCGATTCAATAGAACACAGGCACAGGTGCTAATTTGTTGATTTGAGAATTCAGGCACTGATCCGAGATAGCCCCAGTATAACGTATATTGAGAGATTTGGAGGAAGAAGGGAAGATCATTTCCATCTGGACCAAAATCCATAATTCCGAACGAAGAATGTGAATTCGAAGTTGAAGAAATTACATGATGAATTTCATCATTATCAATTGATGAGGATCGATAGAATGCGGCAGCACCACTTAACCCACTTGATTGTTTATCAGTAACATAAACATGAGCTACATTGTTTTGAATATAAGATACTGGGGATGGAGAGTTAGGGTTGCTGCTCTTAGATCCATATCCTTCGGAATCGGATGAGGATATTTTATCGGTATTCATATCTACCCAAATTGGTGTTCCGTTGTTTCCATTCAGGCGGGCAGTCATGAGCCAAGCACGTGAATCTGCAGAACTAGTCCATTGATGTGTTGAATCTGGTGAGACTGTATTATTCCAACCAGCATTATATCCTGAAGAAGTGGTACTTACCCCAGTTTCAAAAAATTGATGAATTGTTCCGTGGCTTGCATCATTGAAATTTGGAGTTGCGGTTACATGTACTGAATCATCATCAAATACAGCAATAGAAATTCCATAGAGATGTGTATTGTCTGCTGAAACCATCTGATACCATTCGGCTTGTCCTGATGAATCAAGGGAGAAGATAGAGAGAGTCGCATAGCCGTTGATGTACTTCGTCGTCAAGTTTCCAAAACCAGAAGAGGAGGTTACTTGATTGGTAGCAAGAAAAACACCACCATCGGAACTTGCAGCTAGATCGAGGGAGTATTGATGGCCACAAGAACCTGAACGTTGGCCAGAATTGCCAGTATTCATCCATTGAACAACACCGCTAGAATCAAGACGAACAATGAATGGTTGCCAATGAGTGCTGCAAACATTACGCGACACATTCAATGTACCGAAACCGAGCGATGCTCCTGAGCTGCTAGTGCCATAATACTCTCCCATAATTGTAATATTTCCATTTGAACTTACAACGATGGAACTCTCGGATTGACCGTTGCTTCTCACATTGGTATTGTATGCACTGTTTGGTTGTTTGGAGAATTCATTCCAAACAACATGTCCTGTCTCATTAAACTGAACCAAAATCAAATTTGAGCCCGGGGCCATGGATGAACCAATGATATTGTGTTCATGAGAACGATCAAACTCAATGTTAGAATTATAATTTACACCAAACAACAAAAGAGGTTCATCGTTGGAATTAAGAGCGATATCTGAACTCGTCATGGTTGCTGCTGATTGAATCACATGGGCCCATTGCCAAACACCATCCACAGAGCGTTTAGCGATGATTAAATCACTAGTGTCAAATGTTGATTTGTTTTCCAAACCTGGCAAATCTGTTGGTAAAGAGGTAGAACAAGCAGATCTCCAAGTGAATGAGTAAAACATACTTCCATCTGATGCAAACTCAATGTTTTGCTCTGGGTTGGAAACGCTGCAAGGAAGGAAACTGTTGTAATTTGTTAACAGCGGAGCCATTGGCACAATCTTGATTACGATTGTTCCGGTCCAATTTTCTTGTGCTGAAGTTGTATTCAACGTCACTGAAAAGGCTAGATTCGTGTTAATTGGTGTACCTGTAATCACACCTGTTGATTGATCAAGTGTGAGGCCTGCTGGAAGGGGAGTTGTATTGATGATTAGTGTGGGGGACAAACCTGGGAATGATGGAGAAATACTTGCAGAAACCCCGACTTCCAATGAAGTAGGAGGATAAATTACAGGTGCCGTTTCAAGATTATCACAAATACCATCTGAATCAATATCTCCAGGTACAATTGTTGAATCAATAGACCAAGGTTCGAATGAACCTTGGTATGATACTGTTGAGGAGGCCCCACTTGATGTGAAAATATATGATTGGTTATTGAGGGGATCCAGTGCTTGAGAAATGCTGTTAATTTGGGTATGTGTCGAAGGTACGGGTTGAGTACTTGTCGTTGTTCCATCAATTATCGTATGATATACAGAAATGTTAGAAGGATCTGTCCAGGCTAAATTTACTCGTCCCAATGGATCTATGTCCAAATCAACATGGCCGGCGGACTGTGGTAGAGAGTTCTCAAAACCGATGGTGGAGAAAGAACCTGCTGAATTGTTCATGTAAGTAATGGCATATGAGGAACTAGAAGAACGATAGAATGCAATATGTGCAACTCCATTGCTATCAACTTCTAAATCAAACTGATGATTATTGAGATTAGCCCAACCACCAATTGATTCAATGGAGTCATAACTTCTACTGCCACTGGTAACTGGATGGCTTTGGGTGTATTTTAAGTCATTATTATGCCACCATAAATGGTGTACTGTTCCGTTATCTTGTGCTTCTAAATGATGCTTGTTAGCGGTGTTAGTATTTGGCAAGTTAGTGTAGGTGTATGTCGAACTGTCAATTGTATTTTGGTGCCAAAATCTGTAATAGCCATCTGCAACGTAAACACGATTGTCCGCATCCAATGATATTTCAGAACGATAACTGGTGCTTGAGCTCCAACTTGTGGGAGCTTGTACCCAAGAAGACAATCCATTTATTTCATCATTAAACTGGCCTTGATACTGCCTATCAGCATAGTAAGTTACACCATCTTGATGCTCAAGAGTGATGTCACCATAATTTGAGGTGGTAAAACGTTGGCTACTCGATGATGGACCTGCACTATCTTTAGTTGCTGAAGGCCACATCCAGAGCCCCCCATAGCCTTGACCTGATCTTCCCAAATAACGAAGTTCATCCGAATTTGGTCCACCAAAGTATAGTTCCCCGTTAACACTGTTGGGATAGGCCCCAGACGAACTACCCACAGCACTGAATGAGGTGAAACTCTGTGGTTCACATTCATGTTCTTGAGAATCTGTCCAACCATCATTATCATCATCCATATCCAAATAATTACAGGTTCCATCAGAATCTGTATCAATTGGCACAGAAAGTGATGAGATTGTGTTGGTGTCACAGAGTATCTCATTGACATCTGTCCATCCATCATTATCATCATCTAAATCCAATACCAGTACAGTGGAACATGCTGATGTAATTGTATCTGGCATGCCGTCATTATCTGTATCTACTGAGGCACACTCATCAAGGCTGAAGGCGTCATTAATGTCCAATACGCCATCGTCATCATCATCGTCATCCCACAGATTAAGCATTCCATCAAAATCGGTATCCGGAGACCACAATCGAACATCTGTATGTTCAATACTTATCTCACCGGCTGCTGAGGGGTAATTGGTCGCGGAATCTCCTTGCCCCATCTGACCATAACTCCCTGTCCCCCAACAAACGAGCGACCCATCAATTCGAATTGCACAGGCACCTGGGCCATCAGAAACCGCTACTGAACGAACATGTCCACCCACATTAATCGTAATCGGTGCGGCTGTGGTTGTACCTGCAATGTAGCTGTGGCCCCAACATTGTACTTCACTCCATTCATCGACAATACAAGTTCCTAGCGATGATGGAGATAAGGATGAACGGGTCGGTTTGGCAATTGTATCATACGGACTTCCTGTGCCATTGCCCAACCCATCGCCCATGGAATTGAAATCATTGGTTGAGTTTCGACCATGTCGGTTGCTAGCACCGTTCCCCCAACAAACAGTACCTTCTGTTGTGAGGATCGCACAAGTGTATGTTCCGCCCGCCATGATGTCCAAGGCACCTACATCACTTCCTAAATCCACATATGGCCTTTCTTTCTGAGCGATATTTTGGGAAGGAGTCGTTTTGTTTCCTGTCCCCAATTGGCCATCATGGTTGAGACCCCAACACTGCACCTGGTGATTATCCAAAATAACACAAGCATGATAATCACCAACTGCAATATCAATTGCAGGCCTAGATAATTGGGTATGAAGATGTGTGTCAGTTCCTCCAGATGAAGACACTGTGGGGTTTACGAGGTAATTGTCGTTGTAACCCCAACAGAACACCTGACCTTCAGACGAAAGAGCGCAGGCTGCTCTGGATCCCGCATCTACCTTTACAATTCCAGAAAGTGGTGAAGACGTTCCTGGTGCTCGAACATATGGTAAATTATCTCCCATTTCGTTGCTGTTACTGCCACGATCATTTGTATTGCCATTGCCGAGTTGTAAGAGCCCCCCCTCACCCCAACACTTGATTTGAGTATTGTTCAACACAGCGCATGAGAAATCTGTTCCCGTGGTAATATCTGTAGCGAAAAGATTTGTTCCTAAATCTGTAAACTCTTGATAGTCGCCCATTTCATTGGGAGAATCACCAATATTGGAACTATTTCCAATTCCAAGTTGACCATTGTAATTGATACCCCAACATTTGACAAGTCCCTGATATGAACGAGCACAGTTGAATGCACTGCCCCCAGAAACTTCGGCAATGTCATAATTGGCTAAATCCAAGTTAGAAGATGTTGCAGTTGGATTTACCCATCCATATTGCAAAGTTGTAACAGCATTGGTTGGTTCGGCCTTGTCTGATCCGACACCCTGCCCTAGAGCTCCGTTAGAGTGGCTGCCCCAACACATGAATGAGTAATTTGATGTTCGTTTGAATAGTCCACAAGATGTATTTCCAGTTTCGCTTACAGATATATCAAACGGTGTACCATGTCCTGTGATATCTACTTCTACAGGTGTTGATGATGTGGAAGATGATGATCCTCCATCCCCAAGTTCTCCAGCATTTTCTTTACCCCAACAGCGTATTGTATTTTCAGCTACTGCACAAGCATGATGATGTCCAACAGAAAGTGATGTAGCGTTCTCATTCAAAGAAACAAAAGTGCCGTGAATTGATGGTCCTGAGCCGCTGCCTGAGCCGCCGCCTAGGATAGATGTTCCAGCGGAGGATTTACCCCAACAGATTGTGGATGCATTTGTCAAAAGAGTACCACAAGTAGCACCTGCACCAGCTGAAAGTAAGCCGAATCTAGGTGGCTGGGATCCTGAATATTGAGATCCTGTTCCTGCTAAATCGACCAAGAGTGGTGAAGATGAATTCGTTCCTGTGAATGAACTATTGCCCAATGTCATGGTGGTGGAATCACCATTGTCTCCCCAACAATATGCTGCACCGGTAGATGTGGCTACACATGTATGATCATCACCGGTAGTCACTTCAGATACAATCATTGAACCAAGAGAAACTTGGGCAGGAGTGCGTACAATACCGCCTTCCTCAAGGCTGAATCCGGCATGAATCACGATATTATCCAACCATGCATCATTGAAGCCAGATGATGAATGTTGATTTAATCCCACAAATACAAGTTCATGAGTTCCGGCTGTGAACGAATGGTTCCTGGTAGTCCAGGTATTGGGGGGATGGTACCACCCCTGATTGGAAGAATCGATATGGAGGGCGACATAATCATTGGAACCCATATCCGACTTTACATCAAAGGTGATGTAACCATCAGAGTGTGCATTTATTGTGAAACTGAATTCATTGTAATAGTTGGAGCTGGATCTAAGATCCCACTTGAGAGTCCCCCCATTATCTGTAGAATATGTCCAATCATTGTCGTGACTATTGCTGCCATATTGGCCAATATAGACATCAGAAAAAGATGTAGTATCCAACCAATTACTGGAAGAAAAGGTCTCTTCAATATACCCAGAAGAATTGGAGAGGTAATATTCCCCCAATTGTTGATTCGAGGAATCCCCCCAACAGTAGAGGGTGTTTTCCACTGTGACTGCACAAGTGTGTTGAGAGCCCAAAGAAATCGAACGTGCTCGAAGATTATTTGGCAATTCTACCTCAACAGGTAGAGATGATGTTGCAGTGGAATTGATTCCTAACTGTCCGTGGGTATTGTCTCCCCAACAATAGATATCTCCATCTATACCAATGGCACAAGCATGTCGAGCACCTACATCAACATCAACAGCAAGCCATCCAGGAGGTAATTGAGAAGGAGTTACTGGTACACCATAATTCACATAGGGGAAGGGGACCGTGGATGCTACAATATTTCCAAGTTGAGAATGGCTGTTGCTACCCCAACAATATACTGTAGATGCATTGGTCGCATTTCCATCTTCAGGTATTGCAGTCAATCCACAAGCAAAGTCATCTCCGACACTAATTGTACGCGGTTCTCCATAGGATGCTAAATCATGGACCTCGTCCTCAGCATCACAAATACCATCGCCATCTGCATCTGCTGGTGTAGATGAAGAATTGATCATATCTGAACCACATCTGTATTCTTCAATTCCAGACCAACCATCACCATCGATATCAATTGACATGCCATTTCCACCAAATGATGCTCCTTCAATCATCCAAATATTGTCATTGGCTGTGAGTTGAGCGCCCAACCAAAGTTTTCCGTTGGGGTGGAAATCTGCGCGAACCTCATTGACTGCTAGATTGAGAATCTCGGCTGGAGTTGTCCATGAGCCATCAACAAGTTTGGTGTACTGCAAAGAAGATGAACTGTTGAAGAAAACATGTGGAACAAGATCATAATCGACAGCTAGTGAGAAGGTTTTGTTGGTCACATATGGAACAGGAATAAATGACCAATTTGATGAGGAACTACAAGTGGACCTGCCGCCAGAACAAGAGACGTACATGATTCCATCCGTGGCATAATCTTCGTGAAGATAGACTGCATGAACGGTTCCATCGGGGGCGACTTCAATGTCTGAAATAGCACTTGTTGAACCAGTAGAATTGGGGGCGGTGAGCGACGGGTATATTCCGTTCCAACTTCCTCCAGTTGGCTTTGATACAATATTGAAAGAATCGGTAGAACCAGAAGTTATACTTTGAGAGACCCAAGCATCTCCATTAAGACCAATGTCTGAATCAAGTCCTTGCATGTAAGCAAAACTAGCTATAACGGTTTGAGAATTCCAATCTGATGACTCTAAACAATCAGTCGATGCAGAACACAATTCGGAAAATAAATATCCCATAATAAATGGAGATGCAATGATTTCTAAATCCCCATCACCAAAATGGATTATTTCAGTATCATAAGTAACTGGCATTGAATTTTCAAGTTGTACATGATTCCATTTACCATTGGCCTTGGTTGCATAATGTGTGTCGTCGGTACTAGTATCGTAACCAAAGTCAGACCAAGCAATATGAGGGACATCGTTTTCATCAAAAACAAGGCTTACATCAAGTGCTGAAGAATTACCAATATTGGATGTATATGGATATTCAAAGACCCAAATTCCATTGTCGTACATCGCAAATCGAAGATTGTCGGCATTATCATCAGAATATACAATTCCAGGACACCCATCTGAACGGAAGGCAATATCCAACGTTCTTCCCTTCTGGTTGGAGTCGAGTTCGAATGCCGGAAGGATGTGCATTTCCGTATTAAATGGCGAATCACCACAATCAACTGATGCGTATTCTGAATCCAATGCAAAATTCACGTTATTCGCTAAGTTATCTGTCGAACTGTCTCCAAGTGTCTCTGTGTTCTCATAACCAAGACGACCATTTACTGATGAGCCCCAACATTTGACAGGCATGGTTCCAGATTGTTTCAACATGCAAGCGAAATTTTCTCCGACCTGAACTGTTGCTGGATTCATGCCTGAACCAAGGGTTATGCTTGGAAGATTCGAACCCATCTCTGCTACATCGTCTCCTCGATGAGCATTTGGTCCACTAATACCAATTCCCAAATGACCGAATAGGTTTCCACCCCAACACTTCACCGCATTGTTGTTCAAGGAAACACAAACATGGTCATATCCTGCATCGATTGTTCGTATTGTTGCAGAACTATGGATATCGATTGCGGAAAGTCCACTCACTGGTTCTGATCCTGAATCACCGTAATTGTTGCTATTTCCTTGACCCAATTGACCAACATCATTCAACCCCCAACAAATTGCCTCGTTGGTGTCTAGTAATGCACAAGTGAAGCCTTCGCCTGCTGTAATGTCAATTGCATAACGGCCCGTTGGAAAAGAAATGTTGGTTAGGCTCTCTGCTGCTTCATCTCGGATATCTTCTGTACTCCCGATTCCAAGTTGACCGAAATCATTGCCACCCCAACAAGCAACATCTCCAGTATCGTAAAGCACACATGTGTGATCTTCCCCCAATGCCATATCCGAAATTGTAACACCTGTAGGAAGAGATACGTAAGAAATTGAATCACCCGTTTGATCTGATTGTAAACCTAAATCGGTTGTATTGCCCATGCCGAGTTGCCCATGGTTGTTCTCTCCCCAACAAGTCATGCTACCATCATCAAGAACTGCGCAGGTATGGTACCAACCTGCTGCAATTTGTGAAACATTTCGTCCAGTTGGTGCTGGCCAAAACGGCAAGTAATCTCCTGTCTCAAGATACCCATCTCCTGCACCATTGGCGTCAGTGTATCCAAGCCCAAGGGCTTCGATGTCTCCAAAACACTTGAGGGAATTATTTGTGAACAAAATACATGTGTGGCTCATTCCTAAAGCTGCACTCTCTGGAACCAATCCAGTTCCTAAGTCAAGATATGGGAGATGTATGCCCATTTCGTTCGGTTCATCACCCATACTTTCAGAATTCCCAATTCCCAACTGCCCTGCAGAATTGTTTCCCCAACACTTCATGAGTTCACCTTCAGTGATCACACAAGAATGAGCACCGCCAACATACAAATTTTGAATGTCATTATTTGTCGGTACTTCTGCAGGTTCATTCATTGAATCCAATGTCAAATCTTCGGAAATATCGAAGCCATTCATTGTGTATCCAACTTGCGCCATTGTAATCATTAAAATTGCCAGCAGGAGGCTGCGACACCGTGCAAAGCGTTCGCTCATGGTTTTCGCTCTCCCTTATCTTACAAAAGACAATTGAATGAGATTATCTCATATCGTTCTTTTTTCTAGACATTCTGTTGCTGTAATGATAAACCATTTTCAATAGACGCAAGTAATGGCCGATCCCATCCTTCTCCATCTTGTCTTGAAGTTGTGAATTATCCATCAACACATCTCCCCAGATATTTGCTGCAGTACCATTCTTGCCCTTAGGTAGTTGGAAAACATCGTTGAATGTTGGCGCTAGAAGGTTCTTCCAAACTGCATTCGGATTAACCGCACAAGTGACTTCTACAATCACTTCGTTTTCTTTTACTCCTGTACCCTGTTGCCATGATCCTGCACCCAGATCAGCTAGGAATGGCATGCATAGGTCTAGGACTGAGAGGCCAGTTACTGGGTCTGCCCCAGTCAACTCTGTGAATGCGTCTCGTAGTTTTCCACGATCTGCACCTCGTTGCCCTGTCAACATACGTAGCTTGTCGATGGATGTTGGCACAAGGAAGCGAATGTCGGTGTAGTAAACCAATGGCTCATCCGAATTTAATGGAGAGAATAGCTTCTGGTATGGCGCCCCATCCCCAGATTGGTCCGTGATTAAATCCAATGGATAGACCGTCTTGAGTGCGTTTGTTGCAACGGACTGAATCAATCTGTTCATCAAACGCTGAGGGGCTGCACTAACTTCATTGAAGGTTGCTTTATACTCTTCCATCTGAAGAACTTCGTATCCACGTACTGCCAATAGAGAGTGAACTGTTGGACCCTGTTGGACTCCGTCTTCTCCTCCCCAGTTTGCTTGAGAAATCCATCTCTGGCCTCTTGCCTTGGCACTAGGGGTAATTAGATCAGCATATTGGCTCATTCTACGAGTAACACGATTCTGGAAATCTGCCTGGTCCAACTTCGTGTACACTGTTGCCTGATAATTGCCCTTCAGAGCATGATCTGCAACTTGACTTGCACTTACATTGGTGAGGAGGTTTGCCTGATCCTGTGGGTAAACAAGTAGGCGACGGCGTCCCGCTCCCTCGCCCAATGTCCCGATATTTGGGTCTGTAATGAGGTAACCAAGAGTTGCAGTATACTCGAAGATTCTACCGTAACGGTCTTCATCACTTGCCTTTTGTATCCATTCGTCCAAACCAGGTTCCACAATGTGCATCTCTAATGGCACCAAGTCTGAACCTCCGCCGAACATCTGTCGCACAGTTGCTGAATTCATCATGCCCATCATGGTATACAACGAGGTCTTTCCTGATGTAAGGAAAATATCTGTAATGCCATCTTCACCAAATGAATCCCTTCTGTCTGGCATATTGACTAGTAAATTGAATGCAGAGGGTGTTTCACGATTCCCATTGACTGCGGTCCAAATCCAATCGAATGGGCGAGTCATTAGGTAACCATTGGCATCCTTTCCAAATCCAGCAGGAGAGTAACGAATCCATCCCAACCTGTTGTTGTAGGTCACGTTCCTATGCATTAGAGAAGGATAGTAGACACGCTCTTGGGGGTCTGAACCGGGAACAACGCCACGATGGCCTAGCCCCCATACAAGTGGTTCCCATTCTGGGAAACCGTCATCAGTAACTCCGAGGAACATGTGATCATCCGATGGAATATCGAAATCGGTTGGGTCGTTTCGTACCTGAAGAGCGCTGCCCATTCGGTCCTCATCGCCAGTAGAACAGAAAATGAGAGTCTGGGTTGTAACTACTGAGGCTGGAGTCCACATGTTGGCCTGCAAAATTGTCTTCTGCTTGATCCAGTCAGACATATTGTTCAAATCACGTTCAAAGCGGAATCTTTCGGATTCAATCCAACTGGACCCAAGAATGATGTTTGTGTTCAGAAACTTCGGTGATCCCTTTCCGATGTATCTACGGCGAGGGTCCTCGACGGTCATATCAGAATCCATCTGTGGTGCCCATGGGCCAGAACGTGGAATATATTGTAGGAAATCTTCGTCATCAAAAGCATAGGATTGAGGTGAAGCAACGGCGCGTTCCACCTGCCCCATAAGCTCAACATATGTTTCTGTCGCCTGAATTCGCCTGTGTTGGCGAAGGTATTCATCTGAAATCGAACGGTGTTCCCACATTTTCTATCACTCTCTCAAAACTTTTTGTGAGGATCCTCATGTTCCTCTTCTTGGACGACTAACTTGTCGAGAAACGGTAATGGAATTAATCCAGTCATCAAAATTCCCACTACCATCTGTAGGAGCCCGAGTGAAATTTGCCCGAGGTCCATCGATTCCTCACGTATTCCCAACACAATTAGTACAAGACCGAAGAAAGCCATCACGTATGGTGCTGCTTTCATTCTAATCATCTCGTGAGGCATCCGCTGGGATATCGTCAAACCTCCGTAGACGTTCACGCTTTAATATCGATGTCGATGAAATCGATGAAATAGGCTTCGTATTGGCTTCAAAACTTACGATGCATCTTATCGGGGCGTGAGTCGTCTTCATCAGCAATCTGACCATATCTATCTTGCATACTCATTACCGGTTCTGGAGGGGGAGCGGTTGGAGTTGGCTCAGGCTCAGGCTCAGGCTCAGGCTCAGGTTCTGGTTCAGGCTCAGGCTCAGGCTCAGGCTCAGGTTCTGGCATGATTTCAGGAAGATCAGGTGCTACTGGAATTTCAACCTCTAACTCTTCAATTGGTTCACTAACTGTCTTGCCACCCATAGCGGCCTTGACATACGATTCGATATCATTCGCCTGTTCATTTGAAATGGAAAGTTCTTCAGCTAAGTTTTCAATCATTCTTCGTTCATCAGAAGACATTTCACCGTCCTCAAAACTAATCGATAGTGAACGAACTAGAATGGATAGAGGGCCTCCTGTTGCTTGGCCAAACTGGCTATGAACATGTGGCCCAATCAATGGAAATCCATCAAATCCAACAGCGTTACCAACAACCAATTCTTCGTTATCAATAGTGACTGTGGATGCCATGTAATCTCCATGGATAACATTGGCTCTTTCTCTTCCAGAAGATGTCAATGAAAATGATGATCCTGGAACTCCTTCGTTCCTAATTTCACCTGATTCTTGAAGCAATTGTAACGCATCGCACAGTGTTTTTACTTCACCATCGACAACCGAGGCAACGGCTTGAACTACTGGTGGAGAAGATGGGTCTTCTACGGTTGCCACATATCGAAGATGTAGCATAATTCGTTCCCTCATTGAGAGCGTACGGGTAAAACCAGCCCCTTCAGGTGCTGTGGCTGATGGATCTGAAGATGGGACTTCGGCCGGTTCTGGGATATGATCGCTATCTCGAACCTTTGTGACTTCTGTTGCCATGGCATTCAGTTTCTTCTTTCCAAAGATGAAACGTAAGAGAAACAACACAATGATTGCTCCGCCTAAACCGATGCCGATTGTTGTCGGGTCGATGGCCATGGCGATTCATCCCTCATGTCCCTGACCCATAGGCCATTCATCAAAGGTTGCTGTTGAAAAGGGGGTTTCGGCCACACCCTGAGATTCCGAAGAACGACCGGATGGGCCAGGACGACTGCTCTAGACAGTCTCTGAAGGAGTGGTTTGTCCACTTATGTCAGATGCTTGGGCAATCAAACCTCGAGATCATCGAGGATACCGTCCCCGTCATCGTCGTCGTCGAGATGATCATCAACGCCGTCGTTGTCGTGGTCGTATTGTCCAGTTGCATCATTTCCATCGTTGGTCTCAAACCAGTCGGATAGGCCGTCGTTATCGTCGTCCGTGTCCGTCTTGTCCTCAAGACCGTCGTTGTCGTGATCATAGCGCCAGCTTCCTGTAACACCGTCGAACTCGTCAACGTCGAGAATCTCGTCGTTGTCGTCGTCCGGATCTACAGCATCATCCATACCGTCATTGTCGTGGTCCCTGGAGTAATCTTCTCCGTTAGGGCCCTTGTCATTGAGGTTGTCAATACCGTCGTTATCGATGTCTAGGTCCACGTTGTCCGATACACCGTCGTTGTCGTGATCGTAGATGTCCGTATTAGGGTCACCGTCGTTCACTTCTTCGCGGTCATCGATTCCGTCGCCATCGTCGTCGCTGTCTTCAGCGTCGTCTAAGCCGTCGTTATCGTGGTCCTCAGGCATGCTATCAACGTTGTCTGGGATGCCATCATTGTCGTCGTCGTTATCCACGTCGTCTGGGATGCCATCGCCGTCGTTGTCGTTGTCGCCGTTTTGCTCCTGGTTATCGAGCTGCTGACCTTGTTGCTGGTCCGATTGCTGGCCTTGCTGGCCTTGCTGACCGTTTTGGGTCTGGCCGGTGTCTTGCTGGTCCTGACCATTCTGGTTGTCACCATTCTGGTTCTGCTGATCTTGGCCACCTTGCTGGGCACCTTGTTCGCCACCCTGCTGTTGTTGACCTTGACCATTGTCCTGCTGTTGACCTTGCTGGCCTTGCTGACCTTGCTGGCCTTGCTGACCTTGCTGGCCTTGCTGACCTTGCTGGCCTTGCTGACCTTCTTGGCCGGACTGCTGACCTTGCTGG
>Ga0066862_10000113_pt1 | contig 29391 bp, 15 predicted proteins | sample ETN02SmetaG_FD_66431 | JGI IMG/M metagenome (GOLD analysis project Ga0066862, IMG submission 66431) | Marine microbial and viral communities from oxygen minimum zone, Eastern Pacific Ocean - ETNP2014F10-02SV255 | ecosystem: Environmental > Aquatic > Marine > Oceanic ... | reverse complement strand
AAATCCAAACACGAGAAAAGATGGGACGAAGGGCAATGTACCAATGGATTGGTGTATTGAATACGGGTGCGGAGCAGGAGGTGATGGAAGTTTGCAGGGTGCAGGGAGCAACACACCCGCTAGTGTGGGAGGAGGTAGATTCGCTTTTAAAATAAGGACCCTAGACCCTGAAGAAGAAGAGATGGCAGTTGCTCAGTACGATACTGGTTTACCCAAGATCGAGCCCAAAGTCAGTGGGGATAAATCTGAAGGAGGTGTCCTTGCTACAATCGACTCTCCAAAAGACTTCGGACCTATAACACGCAGGATGATTGAAGATTTAGAAAATGAATTCAATCAAGAATTTCAAACTACTATAAAGTCGGAAACCAATTCAGGAACGGGACTTCCGAAAAAGTCTAATAAAAAAGCTGAAATAAATTTCCAGAGGTTAACTGCTAAAAATCCTGCTGGTTTGGGTGGCGGACTTCGCACTCCCAAGCTTGGAGAAGAGCCTTTTGGTGCAGATCAATACTTTCCCGAGGGTTATACTCCACCCAGATCAATTAGCCTGACGCAAGGGACAGGGGAATTACTGCCCAAAGTTGACCTCGGAGACGGTCTTGTGTTTAGAAAGACTGGCCCACATACGGGCGTAATTATTGATACTAAAACCAAGAAGCTTCAAAATATCGTAACAGCAATGCCAGAGGGAGGAACCTCCACAAAAATCAGCAAAGGCTCAGTATTAAAGAATGGAGGAGTGCTAAACAATCAGGGAGGTAATTGGTTAGGAAAGAAACAAATTGTCCAAACGAAGTTCCCCAATATAAATAAGGGCGGTACGCCCTTGAGTGGGGACCCAAGGCTGGAACAGCCATGGATGCGGAAACAAACAACTGGTCGCCCTCCCAGCTATAAAAAATCAACCGTAAAGGGTGGAGGTAAGGGCGCTCTTGGCCTTCTAGGTATAATGAGTGGCGTTGAGCTCTTGGGGGTAATGACCGACACGAAGTACAAGGAAACATGGCCTAACTTATCTTGGAGGCAGGGAGTGGCGCATAACCTTCGACAATTTGATCCTGTAAAATCTATGTTGGAGAACATCTCAGCAGCTACTCAGTCGCCTCATACTGGAGAATCGGGAGGTGGTATGGACCCCTTCGATCCTGAATTCTTTAATCCACGGAATCTTCCTAAGGCAACAGGTTATATTCCTAATTTCAAATTAGCAAAAAATGTAGATGAAGCATTAGCTATCTCTAGAGAAAAAGCTGTAATGCCCAACTTTGCTAAAGCTGAGATGGGTTATGATCCTAGAGTCGGTAGGGCAGCGTTTAATACATCTGAAGGAAGTTTATCGAACGCTATAGATTTACATAGAGGTAAGGGTTCTGCGGTTGGGAATTACAATTTAGAAATTTTAAGTACGGCAGCAAATCAAATGATGGAATCCGCAGTAATGTTAAACTCTTTTGCGAGAGAAATGCAGAATGCGGGCAGTCCAGCAGCGACAGCAGGAGGAGGTACGGTTACGGTAGATAATTCAGAGTTAGTATCTTTATTAGAACAAGTAGTTTCTGGAATGGGCAACCTTTCAGACACATTTAACCAAGGCATGGCTTCACAAACAGAAGCGTTGGCAGCAGGAACCCAACAAACAGTTGCAGGAAATGGGATCATATCTATTCCTCCAATGACAGTGAATGTTGCAGACGCATCTGCTCAAGTAGTGAACGAACTAAAAGCAAAACTTGATGCGGTAATTGCAACCATGACGCCAGAAGCTCAAGGAGATATTATTATGCGACAAATTTAAAAAATAGGCGTAAAATATTTAAATTAAAATAAATAAAAAGGCAAAAGGAATTTAGGGAATGCCCACGACTACAACAACAAGTTCGCCCACGACAACAACTGCAAGTCCATATAAACTACAATGGCCGATAGTTAATGTGGCCGCTTTGTTGACTAATGTAGGTTTTAAGGACCCCGCTTGGCACGGGAATCCTAATCACACTTACCCAGGGCACACGGGTACTGATATTGGATACATAGCTTTGGGAAGTTATTGGAGTCCAAATACTCAGGTTGTAGCGGCAGCAGCGGGTACGGTATTAAGGACGTGGGATGGAGAGCCTTCTCAATGCAATGGGTCTAATTGGGCCACTGCTAACCAGTGTGGGCGGGGTTGCCGAAGCTTTATAAATCCAGGTGGAGTTTTGGGGGGGAATTGTGGGGGTAACTTTGTTGTCATAGATCATGGAGCTGCAGCTATGGCCGATGTTGGTTATAGATACACTTCTTACGCTCATTTGGAAATGGGGAGCGTAGCAGTTAGCCCAGGTGAAGTTGTTTCTAAGGGTCAAATCGTTGGAATGGTTGGTAGCTCGGGAAATTCGACAGGACCGCATCTGCATTTTGAGGCTGGTACAGGCCCAGGTTATAACGGTTTTACTAGCGGTTGGGTAGAGCCTTTTAACGTAAATCCAGACGATAGCCTTTGGGAGGATCAGTGCCTTATTGCGAACGGATATGGTGTCGCAGCCTTATTTAACAGTGATTGTTCTGGCTATGGGGGTTGCCCTGTACCTATTTGGAATTGTGAGGAAACAACCACAACTCCTGCTCCTACTTCTTGCGGAGAAGGTACAATCGCAGTTACTCATGGAGCTACGACCACAACCACTACGACTCCAGCTCCGAGCGTAAATCCACATGCTGGACAATTACCGTTTAGTGACTGCACCGTCATTGATTTAACTAATGCGAGTGTAATGGGGGTAAGCTCAAGGGGTCAGTTCGTAGGAGAAGGAACAGTAAAATATAGAACAGTAGAATCAATTGACTTAGAAGGCTTTATAGATGTAAGAGCTACGAATAATGACCTTCAAGGAGTAAAACAAGTTCAACAAGCAATTACAGATCAACTAGTAGATGCTGTAGCTTCATGCTCGGCTGTAATTAGACCAATTAAAGTTAATGGAGTTTCCTTGGGGAGAGGAAAACTTATATCTTTCGATTATCAAGCGTCAGAGAACACGTTGAATAATCAAATAATGGTGGGTTCTTGGTCTGCTAGTGTTGAGATTTTAAAGAGCGTAGGAGACTTTTCAAAGGCTTTAGATTCAGGAAATTTATCTGGCGGGATCGCTATTATAGAAAGTATTTCTGAAAATTTCAGCGTATCCCTTTCAGATAATGACACTTATACGTTTAACCACTCTCTTGACGTACAATTAGTTAACGACCAGCCAAGCACTGACCCTTGGCCTCAGGAAGCTAAGGATTTATGCACTTCTGTCTTTAAAGAAAGATACGACAGCTCAATTACTTCTTTCAATTTAATAATTGGAAGTCATTATGGTGATTATAACTCTACAGCTAGAGAGCTACATAAAGAAGAGTATGATTTATATAAAGGAAGTTTCTCTTTTAGTAGAAGTTTTACGCTAAATAAAGAAAGTCAAACAGATTATTCCATAGTAAGAACTCATGGTTATTCGCAGGACCAAAATGGTATAGTTAAGGTGGTAGAGAATGGGGAAATTATCGCGAAAACAACTCAAGTAGAAAACTATGAAACTTGGGTAAATCAAGAAGTCTCTAATTCCTATACGAGATGTCTAGTTGTTTTTAATGCGTACTTCGGTAATTTCTCAGGAGGATTGGATATAGGGGATACTCGTAGGAAAACTGATCCGAGCTATACTCTTTGCGAATATACGCTTCACGAAAAACCAATAACTGTAACTAAAAAGCTAAATTTTGGAGAGGCGGAAGTGTCGTATACTGTAGAGTATACGAATGATGTGGGGATTTGGGCGGGAGATGGGGACTATTATCTAGATAGGACTATATCCCTTGCCCAAGGATCAGGAGGAATTTTGCAAGTAACAGAGCAAGGCTCTTTGTCTTACAACGAAATAAAAAATACCAGCTTTCAGCCAGAAGTTAAAATAGCAAGTATTCGGGGCGATGCGAGTTTAATTAAAGAAAGGTGTGAAAAAGCTTTAGAAAGTTATCACCTAGGCAATGGCGAAAACTGGCATCATAGAGAAGGAGCTTTGCATACTTTATATTTAACAAAAACTAATTTTTCTTTTGATAGATTTGGTAAGAAAATTTCATATTCTTATACTTATTCTGACTCTAAAGAGTTCCAACCTAAGGTGGGGGGTCTAGTAAGTAAGTCGTCAATAAAAGAGATAGATAAGCTGGCTACCGATAAGTTCACCTCCTATGTTATTCCCAACGCAGGTGATGAAATAATGCATTACCCAGACGGTAGAGCGATGAAGAATATGGCTCAACGTACTATTGTTGTGACTTATACGTTACGAAGACAAGATGCAAACATCTTTCATGGGTCATATAATATTTCCAATATCTTAGAGACAGCAAGGCAAACTGCGATAAAAGAACTACATAAAGTGTATTCGGACAACTCTATATCAGCTATTGATTATAATGACATACATATAACGGCAGCAAATTATACGTTTAATTCAAGTAGAGTTCTTACGGTGAGTATGACAGCGGATATACCAATAATTAGTTATGGTCCGAATTTTGCTCAAGCAGATGTCGAGTTTGACTTGGGCTCTGAGGGGGGAGATTGATTTTATATGTCTGATCCAAATGTAGAAGCTAGCCCAGTTCAAGTGTCTTACGGAAGTTATCTTTTCGAAATAACTCCATTCGTGTCTAGGACACAGGAAATGCTGTATAGTGGTAGGGCGTATAGGGGACAAATAACTAAGATAAGGTTAAGCGGAACTATATTAGTTAACGATGGGACCTACGAACAGGGTTTTGCGGGTTTAAACTCAAAAAGAGATGCCCTTAAAACCGCTTTTGAAACAGACTTCCAAAGCTTAACGGTTACAGAAAAAGAATCTTCAGGAGCTGTGACTACTATATTGCAGTTCGATCATTGTATAGTAGAGGGAGTAAGCTTCGATTCTTCGGGTAATGGAATAAGTTCGAATTACACGATAGATTTGAAATGTTTTGAAAAAAACCTTTTCGCTAGTGACTATGGCATTATGGAACCTAGCGATAAGACCAGCTATGTCTATAACGAAGACGGAACCATAAGCGTTGAACATTCAGTAAGTGCTGTGGGTATTTTTACAGGTAACAAAAAACCCATACAAAACGCTATGAATTGGGTTGATCAAAGAAACGAGTTCGCCATAACCGTTGATCCGCAACCTCATTTTGCTACGGGAGCTTTTGACGGATCGGGACACCCTCTTCGTTCAGGAAGGTTTACTCAAGAAAACTGTGTTCTTAGAAATCAATCTAAAAACGTAAACAGAATGGAAGGCTCTTATAGCGTAAGTAAAGAATATATTTTACAAACAGGTAATCTATGGAATGCTCCAGCGATTAACGCTACAGTTTCTAAAGTTTCCACTAGTGTATCTTCGGGCGTAAATGAAGATTTCGTTACTATAAGTGTAAATTACGATCTGATTGGCTCTAAGGACTCGACTGCTGAGCAGCTCAGATTGAAAGCAAAAGAAATTACAGTAACAGGAACTTTATACAGCATAGCTACGGGGGTTGACGCTGGATTCGCTAGTTTATTAGGGCATAATAACACGGGGACTTTTCCTTATCTACCGAAAACAGTTAACATAGATGATCAAGCAGACTCTTCTAGCCAAATCTCCATATCTTGTGATTTCATTTCTAGCGCACAAATAATTACAGGAAAAGGTTATACTTTTGACCCAAGCTTTACAGTAGATACTGATGAAATAACATCCGAGACCACGGTTTCAATAAATGGAACAATAAAGGGTATCGGCCCAAGAGGTTACAGCTATGAGGTGGCAAGCGAAACTCACAACGGCTTTGCTAAAATTAGGGGGGAGTATTTCACTCTGGCTAAAGATTTTTATTACGCAGTTCTGGGCGGTCCTTGGTGGTGGTTAAATCCTTTTCCAACCTCTTCTTCAGTTAAAGAAAATAAGAATAAAGGAACAATAGAAGTTTCTTATTCTTTTAACAATAAAGATATACGTTGGGGAGGTGAAGCGTATGATAATTTACCAATCGCCCAATCTGCTGATTTTAATATGACAGTTAATCCCTCTATGAAAAAATACTCAGCTAAGGCAGATATGACTCAGAGAGGTTTGTATGCAGTATATGATTTGGGCGTAAAAACTAGAGAAAATGTAGAAATATCAACCACATTAAATCATTACAATGAAGTTGACAGTACGTCTTCGGCGGGTTTTTCAAGCGACTTGGGTTTACATAATCATTTTGTGCAGCAGTACGTGACGAATTACGCGCTACAGAATAGGGGAGTAAGTGTTGCGACTTATCTTTGGTTAGATGAAAGCTGGAATATACAGGGGACACCGTTCAATACAGTGTCTAAAAGCTCAAAGCTAAATGTAAAACTAAACAATAGACAAGGGACTCCCTTTAATGAATAAAACCTTACTATATAATTACTTGCCAACAGTTGGGATAGAAACTGGTAGAGCTGATATTCTCTATTCTTTTTCGAGCGGTTCTGGTAACTTGGTTTTTAATGAGCTTTATAGTAATTCAGAGCATTTCATGGATGATGATACTAATTATATAAACGGCTCTATCTATCCAGGTATTACCACGGGAGATGGGAATCCGTCATTAAGTACGACTAATGGAACTGGAAGGTTTAATAAAAATGACGGAATAGTTATAAGCCCTTATTATAAAAATGACAATTGGACTTTCTTTATTAACTTTTCTGGGGTAAGCGTTCCTACTGGCAATAAGGGTACTGTATTGATTTCTTCTGCAAAAAATACATACGTATCTGCCTTAACAGATAGCGATAACAATAAGTTTTTGCAAGTCAGTGAGGCTGCAAGCGTTATTACTAGTGGTGGTTATTCTAGACCCGACTTAAGAACTATATACAATTTTACAGGAGACTCTTCTACTGTTCCTAGTTATGAGGGCTCTTCATGGCCTTATGTTTATGTACAGGGAACCTTGAGTTCTGATGATTCTGTTTCTGCGACACTAACTACAAGTGGACATAAAGGGAAAAGGATATTATTAATCAACGGTAGCCCTGCTTATCAGTACGCAAATGATTCTAGAACTAATACAGCGGATGGCGTCGGGGTTGTTGGAGCTTGGTCGGGATTTAAAGATGATGGAAGTGCACAAGTCAATTCTCTAGCTGGGGGCGGAAATCCATCCAGTACCGCATGTAAAGGTTTTACTCTAGGAATAAATTACTCAAACAGACCTTACTTTGAATATAAAACTACAAGTGGGGAAACTAAAATTTTTACAGCAAGCAAAGAGCTAAGAGATAAAAATATAATTTCCCTTTCTAAGTCTGATGATTCCATTTCTTTGCAGCTACATGACTACCTACATAAAGAACAACATTTCCAAAATTTTGACTTCTCTTCTGATTTTAATAATTCGGAGTTTTGGAATATAGGAAAATTTAGTGAGTCTGCAATTACTTATGAAATAATGGAAGGTTTTAGTGGGCATATCGAAGATTTCCTTTTGTTTTCAGGAGACATGAACTCTGGGGTTCGAGAGAAAATTTCTGACAGCTTCATGATGAGTAGTTTTGTTGGTGAACGAGCGGTTGGGGTAGATAAGTTAAAGAACCAAATAACTGGAACTGTTATAAATTTTACAGGAGTTACTGGGTCTGGGATAACGGGGTATCAAAACGTATTTGTTTCAAACATAAATGGAGAAGACGTGTTTATTAAAAGTGGTTTAACTGGCCCTCTCACGGGGGGAATGGAAAAGACTTTTTTAACTGGCTACTTATTTCCTTATACAGAGCAGATTCTTACTGGAGCTTTAGCTACATTCGATGATACTTATATAAATTCCTATGGACAAAATAACATAACTATTTTTGACAAGGTTAATTCTACCGAAAGATATGAGCTTTACTCCCAGTTAAGCTACAATTCTGGAGTCGGTCTAGAAGCTGGGTTTAATCAAAGATATAGTGGATTTAAACTAGACGACGGCTATTCCGATAGTAGCAGGATAAATGTTTACAGGAATGGCTACGCTCAGTATTCGGGAGTAGATTACGAAATTACGTCAAATAATATTGTATTTAACAACTACGCTTCTTCTAGTTCGGATGTAGTTATATACGACTACTCTCTAGCGGGTACAGATCAGGATATTTCTGGATTTATAGATGCGTCTTTTGCGGGAACGTTCACTTTTACTGGTGAAAAATATTTCCATAAAGACATTTATTTAAATGGTAAAAAATTGACAGAAGGATATAATTACTTAAGGGAATGGGGTGGGCAGGACACAGTTATACAAAGGAGCACTTTACAGGAAACGGGCACTTTCTTGTTTATGCCAAGGGTTAATGGGAATACCCCCACTGGTGTTTGGTATTTTAATACAAAAACTGGTTACGGAACAAATAGGATATTGACTAATTTTAGCTTAATTTCAGAACAGCTTTGGGTTTCGGGGCTAAGACTAAGAGACAACCATAGTTATTCTGTTGTTTCTAGTAATAGCAATCTTTTAAACTCATCATTTATTTCTGGATTTACTGATATAATATATGAAAACGAAGGCAATTTTTTAAATATATAATTTTAAGTGTATAAATTATTAGGCAAAAGGCAAGTAAATGGCAATTAGACCCATCGAAAATATAACGGTAAACGGAGGAGCTGTAGGTGAGGCTTTTGGTTGTAAAATATATCAAATGTCCTTAACTATAGGTCACGATAAAAACCCAACTTCCCTCTCTTTAAATATAGTGAAAGAGGATGGGATATATCCAGATTTTGCCGATTCAGGGTACTTGGGGTACACGCATTACAATGTCATAAATTTAGACGGAGTATCTTACTACATGTACATGATAAAGGCTTCTTCGAGAAAGTCAGCAGAGAGCAAAACGTTTACGTTAGAATTCGTTGATGGATCACATATCCTAGATAGAGTTTTTGTTGGAATGGTAAACAAGCACACGACTCACCCAGCTAACATGAGTACGGGTACTGCGAAATTTAATGTTCCTGTTTGTTGTCCAGATTGCCATGGGGACCCATTTGCTAATATCCAAACTACTGGAAAAGAAATATGGGCTGTTAGGCAGGTGAGTTTTTCGAATTGGGTTCCAATTGGAAATAATGTGGATGGTGGGTTCATTTTCGTTGGAGAAGAGGAATATACCGAAACAGATTGCGACATAGGTAAATACAGTTACAATCTCCCTCAGTTAGTTTACGCAGCGAAACAAATAGGAGTTAATTTAGATTTTCCAAATCCCGCTTACTACAAGCATGTGAGAAGGCAACATACAGGATCATTGAGAAGCGTTCTTCAGTCTTGGTGTGCTGAGGTAAACTATACCTTCGTTTGGGAGTCTACTAATTTGAACAGTAGGGTTTATTTTTGGGATTTGGGGCGTAATACGGGATACAATACTCAGATAAATAATATATCTAATATAGCGAAGGATAAAGGTTTACTGACCCGTGGGGGTGAGACTCCTGTTGTTTTAGACTTGTCCGAATCAACTTCCTTAAGAGAAACGTCTAAAAATTATCAAGTAACATTTTATCAAGCGGATAATAAAACCGCAAATCATAAACGAGAAGTAAATTATCTACAACACTTCGCGGGTCTATACATAGATGACATAGTTCATTCTGCTGAAATGGGAAAATCTAGGTCTAAATACGATCACCCACTAAGTAATCGCAATAATTTTACAGAAGAACTCCAAAACACTTATGATTATGCTGAATTTTGTACTTCAATGGCTTTATCTAAGGTAAATAAATACGCCGCAGATATTTACAACGCCATGAGGGGCTACTATGGGTATTTGGGTTACGAACAATGGATAGAGATTCCAGATGGAGTTAGTACTATTGGCGGTAAGGCATATAAGGACCTCAAAAAATTATTATTGGGCTATAATTCGTCGGGATCGAACAGCGCTTCGAAACTGTTAACTGAATATTGGAAGAATATTTTCAGGCTTCCAGATGACATAAGAGACTACGGACTTGTAGAGCCAAGCATTTCTAATGGAGGAATCGTGACGTCTTGGTTTGAGGTCGTGATGGCTTTAACTCCACCAAAGTATTTTCAAGAGGGACTAGCGAGACCCGCTACTAAACAATATGAATCTAAGATAGCCTCTTCTTTTGCGGGGCAATATTTTTACAATTACGCTAGGCCAAAAGAAGGTAGAACTTGTACTAAAAGCTTAACTTATGATATAAAAGTAGACTATGATCCGAAACCAGAGTTGATTTACTCTCCCATAAATCAAAACGACGCTTGGAATATTAATAGAGTTAACAAAGAAGCTCCTTGGTACGACTTAATTGGTCCTCGGTATGGTATGCAAACTTTTTTGTGGCCTCAACCCGCGTTTAATGGAACTCGTAGCGTTTGGACAAAAACCCCAATAAGGGTAGTAAAAAGAAAGGCTTCTTTTGGAGACAAGACTCGTCAAGATGTATATTCTGGCGAGGGATTCTTAACGCCTAAGGGCTCTCCGATGTCTGAATTAACTAAGTCTAGTTGTGGGGTAGATATCTTCGAACAGTTTAAACCGATGATCATAAGTATGAACTCGGCCTTGGCTTCAGGCAAAAAAACCACATTAAACAAATGGATAAAGAGCATTTTTGATAATCTAAGGTCTCGTATTAGAAATCCCCATAGTCAATATTGTTCTGACGATCCGTTTAACGGATACAAGTTAGATTTAGTTATAGTCCCTAAGCCATTTTTGGTTTCTAAATTCATGCATGTTAATCCTGTTATGTCCGTAAATAATGATGGGACCTACAATCTTAACACTTGGCAATACGGAAACGAAGAGGAGCCTACATATATAAATAATATCCCAAAAGAAGAACCTGAGGATTGTACTGATGTTTGCGATTTACAAAAAGGCTGGATAACAGATAGTGCTTGCGATTGTGATCCTTCGATTTATTCTGGACCTGGGGATTTGAGCGCTCAAACAATAGAATTTCAAAACGAGCTTTTTCTGCCTCAAAAAAATGCACATGCTCATGGGCTATATACTAATGTAACTTATAACACTACTTTATCTTTCGTTAGAAATAATCCGTGGACAAATTTCATACCTCATGGAGTGAGGAGCGCAGATACTAGTTTAAATATAGCGTTGCCTGTAGGCACGTTTAGACCTCGAACAAGCAAGTATCTTCCAGCAGTCCCTAACTCTTCTCCAATACAGACCGCAGCAACTTTTGGTCAAACAGAATGGTACAGGGTTAACTTTAAAGAAACTATAAGTATCACGTACAAAATACCGAAGGAAACCTCTGTTAAGAATAACTTCTACGAGACGGATTCTCAGGGTAACGTCACTTCTTTACCTTATAATGTTGCCAAGATAAATGTCCAAGAAAAAGATGTATCGTCTCAGCTTGATATAATTGACGGTAATTGTGGCGGTAGCTCTCAGCTTATAAATATGTATGTACCTGACGTGGGTTTCGTAGATTTAGAGACTTATCATAATCTTTATTCTAATCTTTTAAATACTGGCTCTGAGTGGCCGAGGAAAACTGTTTCTGTTACTATAGCGGGTTTAAACCTAGGAACCCTGTATGATTATGCGAATGTAATTGATGGTCTTGAGTCTTGGACTATATCTATGTCAACAGATGGTTATCAGACTCAGGCTTCTTGGGCTAACAAACCTAAGACTTATCCTTCCGCTGAAATGCATATGAAAGCGGTGCAACCAGAAATTATGACAAGGTTATCATAGATGAGCTACGGTCATTCTTCATCCCATATAGAACAATCAGTCTCTCTGCACGAGGTTGAAGGAAGCGTTTTTAGACGTTTAGAATATAGGGATGAGGTGTCTTTTGACGCAACAATTTCAAACAACAACATGACAGGCGTTTCTTCTTTTGGGTTTTCTGGAAATGGTAATATCTATAAATTTAGCTTTGTGTCTGGGAGAATCGTTGATCCAAATGATAATTTTATTTCCTCTTACGGTAAAGATCAAAAAGTTCAAATATCGGGGAATTTAAATAAAAACAATCACTCTTACTATGTAGACAAGAAGCCTTTTCAGTTAAGTGGAGTCAAGGCTGATTATAATGTAGAAAGATTCTTTGCTGATTCTCAAAACGTTAATGTTAATTTAAATCTTTATGTTTATGGTAATGGACCAGGTGGGTTGAGTTTGAGTTTTGACGAAGCTATAGATGATGGAAAGGTCGTAGATATGACGATAAACAATACTGGAAATGGGGTATCGTTTGACGTATTTACAGGACACTTTCACGAGCCTTACAGAAAGCAAATTACAATTTTAAATTTTCCTTCTGGAGTCTCTTCTTCTTCGAAGTTTAAGGTTTCTGGAAGTGGTTCGTTTCCTATAGATTTAAATCCAGCGGTTACTTTATTTACTACATTTGGGGAGGTTTATATATCAGGAGTTAGGGTGGAAAGAGGAGAAAGTAAGCAAAATATTACTGCCGTGGGGGGGATTAATAATATAGAGACTTTTAATTTGTTAGGAGGAGAGCAGTGAGTTATTTAAAAACAGGATTTGCTTCTTTTGACTATACTGTGCCAGGTACAATCGCTGAGACTGGGGAATTTAACGTTTCTCTAAGTTACAACTCTGGTTATACGGGTACTATATCAGGAGCAGTAACTGGAGTAAATATAATTAATGGAGGTAGCGGTTATTATGACCCCCCTAGCATCAGAATTTCGGGCGCTCATAGTGAAGCTTCTGTTTCTTTTTCCGTTGATTCTTCAGGTAAGGTTACGGGCGCAACTCTAAACGATTGTGGGAGTGGTTACACTACCGAAAACATGAGGACTTATTTGTACCATAATCTCCTAGAGATTAAGGTAAACGATGGTGGCGGGGGGTATTTTGATCAGCCAAACGTTACCGTTTCTGGGCAAGGGGGTGTTGGTAGTGTTTTTTCTGGTAGGGAGCCTACAGATGATGTCTACGCTACAATTAACTCAAATAATGGAGAAATAAATTCAATAAGACTTTATGATTCTTTCTCTCCAACTGGGTATATGGCTTCTCCAGTTGTATCTTTAGATAAATCGATAAGCGGAGTTAGGGTAATAAAAATTGGAAGTGGCTATAATAGTAGTAATACCGAGAAAAGTGGATTTTATCCTTCCTTTTTGTTTACGGGAGGAGGACAGAAGATAGATACAAAAGCCTCTGGGGAGGCTCTCTATGGATGGCTTATTACGGGGCTTAGGGTGACGGCTCCAGGTAGTGGCTGGACAACGGGTTCTCCACCTATTTTTTTCACAGGGAAATACGTAACTGATAATTTCAGAGATATGGGACTTACTAGAGCTAGCGGTTATATGAGCTCTAGTGGAACTCTTACAGGTATTGATTTAATAAATTTTGGTAAGCCTTGGTTTGAGAAGCCAACGATCTATTTTAAATTACCTAGTAATACGGGTCGCCTTCCTTTACCTAACAGAAGGTATCAACCTTCAGTAACTCCCATGATGACTCGCTGCGTCACTGGGTTTAAAATGACAGCGCATGGATATGGATATACTGGCCAAGCGGCCCTTAAACAGTCTATCATTTCTGGAGCTGGAGATTTTGAGGTTACAATGGCTGGGGGAGCTCAAGTAACGGGGATTATGTCTAATGGTTTGTCTGTTGAGCTGTTAACGGGAAATATAGAAAAAACTTTTACAGGTACTTGGAATATGTTAACAGGAGATTATTCTAGCGATTATAGGTCTTCTAATTTATATAATAATTTTCAATATTTTAATCCTACAGGAGTAACTGTTCCTTCTGGATTAAGTGTAGTTCCTGTTGCTGTAACTCACAATACGCTGTTCGACAATTTGGAGTCGGTTGCTCTATTGAGTTTTAGTGGAAGTGGTATTTCTCCCATAAATATATATATTACAGGTAAAAGGTAAGATGCAAAACGCAGCTCAAACATACTCAGTAGAAGCGAGCTCTAATATAGACGAAGTAACAGTCGTCGCCAACACCCAAGGCTTAGGCGACGGAATACTGGGGCCATGGACTGAATATTTTAACTACTACAATACTCTCGCGGCTACTGGCACAGCTTATTTTTACAACGACGAAGGACAAGATAGAAACAAAGAAGGAGAAAGAGCTCTTAATTACTGGAGTATCATTGTTAATGAGCTCAATACCGCATCTCAAGGAGGTGGACTTCAGGCTGCTAGTCCAGTTGGAACTCCTCCAATTTATTCTAAAACTGGTGGGATAATTTTACCAGAAACAAAAATTCCAACTTATGCTAGCGCTATAACTGCATATAAGGACCCAACTACAGGGCAAACTATTTGTCAAAGATATCACCCGAAATTTTGTCCTCAGGGATATTATAATACGGACGCTGATTTATGGAATAATATTAAATACTTTTTTGCTAACTTTATTCTATGCGAAAGTTCTAGTGGGGAAATTCTTTGGGTAAGGAGACCTCTTGGAGCTATTACAAACTCTTACCCTGTTGATAGCGCTCTGACCGAAACGGTGACAAGAGAAGTTGGTTCAGGAAACGCAAAGAAGATAATCTCTTTGTTGAAGCCAAAACCGAGCTTAAATAGAGAATATGTCGTAGGTCAAAAAATTTCTGTCATCAAGCAGAGGGACCCTTGGTTTTTCGGAGATCAGTTGTTACCTACTGTGGTAGACCCTTATACGGGAGAACTGCACGGAAATCCAGAGTACGTCAATAAATATCAAACGAAAGACGCTGGATTTTCTTATCTTCCTCAGTTCTTTTTAAGGGTATTTTTAGAGACGGCAGAGATAAATGTGAGATTCGGACTTCCTCATGGAAGTCAAATGATAGATACCTTATCTCAAAGCTCGATATATCCAGCAACCGTTTCAAATTATAAAAACGTAGGGACTAGTGACTTATCTATAATTTCTCTTTTGAGTCAAGTTTCTACTCCAGATGGAGATGATTCAACAAGGTATAAATTTTCTACCCATTGGATAGATTTAAATCGAGATGGTAGAACTACTGGCGATGGGCCTGAAATTAGCACTACTACTAGCACCACTTGTAGTCCAGTAGATTATTGTTTCGGATGTTTCCTTGGAGGAGGTACGTCTTTCGCAGGGTGTGTTGAAGTTAAGGGTTATGGCTGTACTGGTCAGGAAAGGTTGGCAGATGCAGTTTCCTACGCGCCATATGAATGCGCTAGTCAATACATAGGTCAAGCTGCAAACTATAGAGGAGGCGTCATCCCTTTCGGGACGGCTCCGTGTAATGCGAAAGATTGTGTTACGACAACGAGCACAACAACTTCTACAACCTCGGCTCCGCCACCACCACCATCTAAGGAGTTAAATGTTTATCAGGGTTATCCATGTACAAATACTATTCTTACGAGGGCAATGCCAGCGACATGGGCTGGTTCGGCGTCCCAAAGTATTCCAAGTAATTATGCGGCAAAACCAGGAAGTACACTTGCGTCTTCCATGGCGGTTTACGAATTTTATCAAACAAATCCTGGTGGTGCGACTTTTTCAGCTAGTAATCATGTGGGTTCAGAATACTTGACAGAATCAGACGCTCAAGCAGAGGGGTTCTCAGGAGCTCTAGTCGGCGGAATTTGTATTGAGTCTTGGTTTGTGCGCGAAACAATCCAAGAAGTTGATAGAGACCCATGGACGCCTTTGGTTAGCGAATGGCTAACATACGGATGTTATGATAGTAGGTGCACTACATCAACTACTTCGACTTCAACCACGCCAACTCCTCTTGTGTGGATAGGTACAGACTGTGATTATTTTAATTCTACTGATCAATATAAATTTCAAACCCCTGGTGGCCCCAATAGTTGGTTCGGGAATAACTGGGATGCGGTCGCGAAATTATCAAACGGTAAGTGTGTTCATTGCCCTGATAATGACTGGAGTCAGTGTACTAGTTCGGGAGTAACCGCTCATACGGTTGATACTGTTTTTTCTGATTGCACTGTCTGTGACGATTCGACGACTACACCAGCGCCTCCAACTACAAAACCTCCAGTGACTACAACCTCTTGTAATCCTTTTGGTAAAATTTGTTTGCAGGTTTCACACGCGAGTGGAGATTGTACTTCAAACGCGGATGGTTGGGGAAAAATGGAGGGGCTTTATTATCCAAATCCATATTATTGGCACTTTTGTGAGGCTCCAAATGGAACAACGAGTAGTGGAACATGTGTTTGGACTTGGACTTGTCTTTCTGGCGATTGCACAAGTCATAGCGCGGCTCTTTGGCTGGAGGGATGTCAAGCTGGAGGTGGAGCTCTCCACTCAAGAGCGTATTTGACTGCGGGAACTCGGATTTGCGCTCCTTCTGCATGTCAATGGAGTAAGCTGTTACGGGACCCAACTCTTACCGTTGACCCTTGTCCAGACCCTAATTCTGTCGCTGGAACTTATGCTTATGGACCAGATAGTAATCAGGGGTGTCCGATGAGTTCTACTTGTACTTGGAACGTAACTGTCGTTCCTTGTCCAGGAACAACAACGGGAGTTGACTGTGAAGATTCTTGCTTGGCGGTTTCGGGTGGCCCCGCTGGTTTTGAATCTGATTTAAATGATCCAAATACATTTTATTATCCTCAAGGTCAATACAATGGTAGAACCTCTTTTAGACGCTCTAGCGGCTCTTGGGATGATAAGTACGTATATTGGAACGGTGCTGCCAACCAATGGGTGTTGTCTGATACTCTTGGGGGAGCTGGAGTTGCTGCTGATGCGGGGAGCGCGACGCATTGCCCTTGGGAAGCTAATTGGGGATTTGTTGTCGGTAAGATACTAAACTGTGGAGGTAATAAGCCAAGTGGCAAACTCTATTACGGACATGAATGCTCTCAAGGAGCACTTGAATGTCCTGATACATCTGGGTTTTATTTTACAGCGGGTAGCTTAAGCGCAAATGAGATAAATAGATTGATAACTGATGGCTGTAATGGCGCAGTAAAAATTATAGATAATGCTGGAAATGAAAAATGCGTAGCTGCTATTTCCGAAGAAGAAGCGGTGGGTGTTTCAACTACTTATTCAGCGTCTGAAGCTTTCTCTGACGGTTGTGATGAATGTGAAGGGGGAACAGCGGGAAAAATAAAAATTTGGACCGCTCACCAATGTACTACTTGGGAAGGCTCTCCTACGCAAAGGGTAGGAATTACTGACCAAGGGTTTGACAATTGTCCTTCGGGATATTATCACAACGGTTCAATTGTAAACCTTCTTGACTCTTGCAGAAATAAAAAGCATGACTTGACTGGAGTAGCGCATGTAACAGTTTTTTATAAACGTGAGAGAAAGTGTTTAATGGACGTTGAGGGTCCTTACGAGTATAGCAGTCACGCAGATGCAGTAGCAGCGCATGGTGAGATATATGAAGTAGCTGAAACCTTTGGCCCTCTTCCAGCCCATCAAGCCTTTTGTACTTCATGTGAGAGCAACAATACTACTGTTCCACCAGGGGGACAAGAGTGCTCTGATTGTTACGAAGTAGTATTAAAAGCCAAAAACTCTCCTGCTCTTTATGGTCAAGATACCGTAGCTAAAACGTATATATTTCAAAAAACCGCCGTTGTTGATAATTTTCCTTATTATGAGTGCGTTGATTGCTCGGGTGATACATGCTGGTATTATTGTGGGTATACCGAGGGTTATAGTCCTGCTGGAAGCATGAAGATGAGCGCAGCGTGGGGTAATAATTTTGTATGGGATATATCAAGTGACGTTATAGTGGCTCAAGAACTTTATGATCCTAAAAAACCAACCTCAATGTGTCCTAGTGAAGCTGTTTGGATGGAGAGTGTAAGTAAACCAATTTCTATTAGAGGCGTAGATTGTCCCACTACACCAGAACCCTGCCCAGATACACCCTATCACTATAGATGCTATATATGCGATGAGACAATAGGACAATTGTTCTCTCCAGCGGGGCAACCAAGCGGAATGACTTCCTCGGAAGCTACAGTTTTCTGCGACTCATATATCGCAGCCAAGTCAATGATAGGAGCATCAGTTTTTACATCTATATCGATTAATTATGATCATCCTGATTGGAAGACTATTGATTCTCGTAATACGGATAGTAACCCCGATAATGACTGCGTGTACGCTGTAGCTGATCAGGTAATACCTGAATGTCATATGATTCTGCCCAGTTTAGAACTCGAAGTATTTTGTTATGATTGTTTTGCTTTTAGTGGTGGGCGTAGCCTTAGTGAATGTATTAAAACAGATTCTCATACTGCACAGTTTGGAGTTCCTGTTGTTACTGAAAACGAGACGCAAGCGGTGACTGAATGTCAGAGCCAATGGGAAGCCTTAGGTTTTGAAGGAACTAACGTCTCTGGCTGCGCGGAGGCATTTAGCGCGAACAGTGTATATGGACACCAAAAAGATATAACGTTGTCAGCTTCTCTCTCTGAATCCTCCGCTCAGGGTTGCCTATCCATTCAGAGTTATTTTCCTTCGACTACAACGACTACAACTACAACTACGACGACTACGACTACGACCATAGCACCAGGTGGATGTAATCCACGCTTTGGTTTTGAAGGAGTAGATGGTAGCTCTAAGCTAAATCAATGTTTCGAGAGTAAGGGTGATTCTTATAATAATAAAACTCTATACGAAGGAACTGATGGAATGTATATTTGGTACGCTGGTCAAAATACTTGGGTTGCTAGCTCAGAGTTAGGGGGGGAAGATTTTGATACATCGGGCAAAGGGCAATTAGTTGGAGTCGCTGGTCTTTGGAATTGTGCAGTCATGGACGCAGAGCCTTGCCCGTCAGACATCTCAAACGCAGAGTGGGGCGCGTATCCCCCCGCTGGCTCCCTAGGTGGGATCGCTGCATTAGATAGCAGTTTTGCTGCCGCGCCATGCGAAGCTACAACAACGACGACCACAACAACGACGACCACAACTACGACGACCACAACTACGACGACTACGACGACTACCACAACAACAGCAGCGCCAATTGATTGTAGTTCGCCTTGCGATCTTCTCGACGAATGGCAAAGCTCAGAAACTTATTCTATAGCTAGTCCTCCCGATGGAGTTGTCTGCTATAACTCCGTAATGTACAAGTCCTTGCAAAATAGTAATACTAATCATATCCCATCTTCTACCTTGGGCGTGTGGTGGGCGCACGCTGTTGAGGGCGATTGCGAATAATTAAAATTTGCGCTCTTTAGATTTTAGTTTTATATTATATAAATAATATGAAGACTAAACTTACTATAGGCATGGCTACTTATGATGATTTTCATGGCGTATATTTTTCCATCCAAGCAATTAGAATGTTTCACAAGGAAATTGCGGATGATATTGAGTTCGTAGTTGTAGACAATAACCCTGATGGAGCTCACGGTAAGGAAATAAAAAATTTTTTAGGATATGTAAATAACTCTAGATATGTTCCTTTCAATAAGTTCTCCAGTACAGCTATAAGGAATATAATTTTTATGGAAGCGACTTCTCCGTATGTGGTTTCTATGGACTGTCATGTGTTATTTGAAGAGGGTTCGTTAGGGAAATTAATAAACTATTACGAAAATAACCCTAAGACAGACAACTTGCTTCAAGGACCTTTAGTTTATGACAACTTGAACAATGTCTCTACGCATTTTGATCCAGTCTGGAGAGACGAAATGTACGGGATTTGGAAAACGGACAAACGCGGGGAAGATAAAAACGCGGAACCGTTTGAGATTCCTATGCAAGGACTAGGAGTTTTTTCTTGTAGAAAAGAATCTTGGTTGGGGTTTAATCCCGCTTTTAGAGGGTTCGGGGGAGAAGAGGGTTATATACATGAAAAATTTAGACTTAGAGGGCATAAGACCCTTTGTCTTCCGTTTTTGAGGTGGGTGCATAGGTTCGGCAGACCTGAGGGTGTGTCTTACCCGTTGAGCGTAGAAAGTAAGGTAAGGAATTATTTTGTAGCGGCGATAGAGTTATTTCAAATTACCAAAGACAACTCATTTCTAAAGTCTGTAGTAGAAGCATTTCGAAGCAGAGTACCCCCTCAGCTAATGCAGAGTTTATTTCAAGACGCTGCTTTATCTCAGGGAATTAATAACATCTTCCTGTTCGAGCCCGAAAACCCATCATATGTTATGACGGAGGACGATCTAAACAAGAAAGAAGAAGGGGATGTTGAAATAGTAAGAAACCCGAAAAAGGTTAAATAGCTTTTATTCTAGCGATTAAATTAAATACTTTCGGCTTCGGAATATTCTCAAGATTTTCAAAATCCTCGGCTCCTTTATAGTTTTCTTTAAGAAGAGTATCTTTAATTTTACTAAAGGAAACACCTTTCTCTTCCATTACTTTTTTAAGTAAATAATGAGGATCGCTTTGGTTCTCGGATTTTTTTCCAGATGGAGCTTTGAATTGGTTAGCTTTAGCGTCGGTAGCTCCGCTAAGCTCATCTTTGGCTACTACATTTATTCTCAGGAAGCTTCTGACGCATCGTACAAAAGCTCTATTTTCTGCTGTGGCAGCTAGGTAGTAAACCCCCATTACGGGCGAAGAGTTTTCGAAAGAAGCGTCTCCTATAGCTGAGAATGTGACTTCTTTCCCTTCTGTTTCGAAATTAGGAATCCAAGTTATTTTACAGGTAGCTACTACGTAATCTGAAGATGGAGAATTTACATCATACTCTATCTTTGTATAACCTCTAATTTGGGCGAGCTCTTTTATTCCAGCTAAGAGGATGCAGAGGTCTCCGTCTCGGAGTTTTGTTATATCTGTTTCTGAAATATTTTTACTGGGATTCGGGTATAGATGTTTGGGCTTCAGCATTTTACGCCAGTCAACCATGCCGTTATCCTCAAATATATAGTCAATTTTGGGGTTAGTAATTAAACCCGTTTCTTCTTCTCTGGTAACTTTAGATAGCTTTTTTCCCATAAGTTGATGGTATTTTTTTTCTTTGATTTAGTCAAGCTTTTTGAAAATAATAAAATTTTCTAAACTATTCCAAAACAAGGGGTCATCTTTTATGGGTAGGATTTCTCCTTTTGAGGTTATGTGTTGGTCGTTTTTATAGCTTACTTCGCTAGGGTAAATCTTACCGTCGGAGAGCGTGTATTTATTTGATTTAAAAAAAAGATTTTTAATTCCATTTGATAGTATTTTTTTTCTATCTTCGGAGTAATCCAGTGATTCGTGAATCATGTCTACGTCAAGATAGTTTATCTTTTTTTCGTTTAATTCTTTGTCTGGTAGTCTTGAGAATAAAAATAGATTAATGCCTAGATTTTTAACTTCTTGAGCGAAGATGGGGTTGTCTTCTTTATCTATTACGTAGACTACTTGATCTATGTTGCTTTTAAAGGTTTTTAGTATTTCTATGTTTATTGGTTTTTTAGTTATTATTATAACTTTACCCAAAGATAGTTGACTCGCTAGTTTTTTTTCATCATGGAGTAAATCCATTCTAAACATTATGTTCTCTGCTCCCATAGATTTGTGGTCTACAACTTGATTTGGTAAGGACTCGATGAACTCAACTCCATCTAGGAATTTTTTTCCGACGTAAACGGTTTCGAAGGGTGGATTAAAGTTATATTTTCTAGCTAAATCATCGCGCAGTCCAGTTAATATTAATCTTGCTATTCTTTCGGGTCTAATTATTTCTTTTTCTTCCGAGAGAACCATTGCTGTTCCTTTCTTGTTGTCCCAGAATGGGTAATGAAACGAAGAGTCTTTGGATTTAATTAAGCAAAGTAATGGGATGCCGTGTAGGTTCGCTAGGACACTTGACGTAGTGTCAGAAGATAGGTGAACTAAGGAGTGCTTAATTAGATAAGAAGTTTGGGAGATGTTAGTCTTGCCTTGCAGGTTAAGGGTCTCTTTTAGGTTTCTCTGTTCTCGACCCCCTATCTGTATGATTTTTATGTTCTCCGCTCCTAGTATTGGGTTAATGAAGTTTACGATTTCTTGATAGCATGAAAATTTTAACTGGGAATTCTCTTTTTCTATGTCTATTGTGATGTATCTATCGAAGTTTACTGGGGTGTATGTTTCCCTAATTATGGGGCTTGCTATTTTAACGCCCGTTCTTAATGATAGATTTTCTACTACGTGCATAATTTTTATTTACCAAATATGTTTTTCTTTTGCTGTTAAATCAAAAGAAACTCTATCTTTGTTGTTGTGAAGCTCTTGGCGAGAAGACAAATCAAACACCACATCAAATTGTTCTTTTTCTAATTTTTTGAGCAGGTTTTCTGCGTGAGATATTTGCGGTAAGACTTTCTCCACGAAAGGGTTGCCGTCGAATATTTCTGATAAATTCCTTGGACAAGATATAAAAATTTTATGTTTAGAATAAAGTAAAGATGCTTCTTCTAGTAGACTAGTGAAAACCAAACAGTCAGAAAGATTTTCTGGAGTTAGGAAGAGTATTTTATTTGTATTTTTATATTCTTTTAAGAAATTAGAAACGCCATCTTCTTCAACGGACTCTTTTAGAGCTATCTCTCTAAAGTATTGCTCTACTAAGGCTGGAGCAATACCTTCTCTGAGTCTATGTAGCCAATGCAGGAGCCCCTCATCTTGGTTGTCTACTTCTATTTTTAGGATTTTAGAATACAGTGATTTTACCCAGATTAAAGCGCTTTCGTTGAATTCAACTTCCGCGTGGGGGTCTTTTTTTTCTAAAGCTGGGAATTGGTCTTCTGGTATTGCCTCGCATTGATCAATAAACTCCTCTATTAACTTTCCAACTTTATCCACGGAGTAGTTTTCTATCGTCCAGCTCCTAGCTTTTTTACCCCATTCACTTCGCTCTTCTTTGGGCATTTCATACACTTTCTTAATTTGTGTATATATCGATTCGGGTTTTGTGTTGGCTTTTTTAAACTGAGTTCCTATCTCTCTGTATTCATCCCAGTCTAGGGGTAGAGATGCCGCGTTGGGCTCGCACATTTCTACTCCGCAGCTATAATTCGTTACTAGAGTTATGAGCTCCGTCAATTTCGCTTCCTGAATAGGTATTTCTTGTCCACCAGATGTAAATGGGTGACAGTAAACATCCATTATGTTATATATTTCGTTAAGGCTTTCTTCTGTCACTCCTTTATCAACCGCAACAGTTTTACACTTGCCTTGAGCCTTGCACTTCGGGCAGTCTTGCTCTTCAGGAATAAATGGTTTTATCGTATAGTTTAGACATTCTTCGCATACATGCGTAACTAGTACTTTTTTAGGATTTAGGTTGTTCTCGGAGATTAATTTGGGTATGTCCCAACCTTCATTGAAAGAAGTATGCAACAGCAGCTTTGAGTCCTCGTGTTCGTCGTTAAACTTTTTAAATCCTTCTATTAGATTTGGTATAGATTTTCTTAATTGATTCCTGAAAACAAACCCTATTATGAAATCATTTTTTGATATATTGTTTTCGTTCCTGATTTTATTTTTTTCTTTCTCTTCAATACTAAAGAAGGACTTTTCGTCTACAGCCCCGTGAATTGTTCTAACGTTATCCAGCCCCATTTTGTGCATTTCTTTTTCAGCGAAGCTACTCCACACCCAGAAGTTCTCACATTTTTTTGCAGCTTCTATAGCTGGAGGAAAGATTGGTAAAGAGTCTAAGGTTGTCCAAATGGCGGAATTAATTTGACTAAACCATTTTTTTTGTATTGCAAAATCTACTCCCCAGATATCTTGTGCCGCTATATAAATATCAGGCTTCTCCTCGTTTATGATTTTATCCAGATTGTAGGCTCCGTAGGGTAGAAGCTGGTTCAACTTAGGGTCTTCTTGTATTTTTTTTAATTTATTTTTATCCGAAGGGATGCATCCAATAGACTTCCATGGGGTACGACTTAAATTAACATTGTCCTCCCCTATTCCACAACAATAATTTACAAGGTCATATTTATGGGTTTTATAAAGATAAGAAAGTATTGCCTTAGCGTTTCTGCCAAAGCCAGTTTTGACTATAGAAAAGTCGGTTTGAAATAAAACTTTCTTTTTTTTCAAGACTACCCTTTGGTTCTATTTTTATCTCTAGAAATAAAGCTTTGTTTAATTATTGTTTCTAAGTAGTAGGAGAGCAGTTTTGATTCGGCCCAAGTAAAACCAATTATGTAGTTTTGTTTGTTTGTCGAGTCTTCTTTATCTTCTTTTTGTACTGAAAAAGAGAACCCCACCTGTTTGCCTTCTTTTTCATAGGGGCCGAATTTAAACTTCGCGATTTGATTGCTTCCATGATATCCTGTACAAACATCATTTTTTTCCATTGCGTCTATGATTCCGCAAATTTCCGTGGCACTGAACTTGATTATCACCCTTTTTTGCGGATCGTCTTTATTTTCAGAAAAAGACCCCGTTCTGGTTTTCGCATTCCATGAGTGTTGCTTAATCAAACTACACCAAAAAGTATTATCTTCAGCATTTCTCCAAAATGAACACGCGCTTCCTGTGGATTTTGGATTAGGTTTATAAAACTGTAATTGATCCATGAGTAATTTTATTGTTTTTAAGACGAAAAGTCAATATTTGATATGTATTCTTCAAGTGATTCGGTAGGTTTCCAGTCCAGAATTTTTTTTGCTCTAGATATATCGGCTACGCTTATTTTGGATTCTCCAAGTCTTTCTGGCAGGTATTTAGTTTCTCCGCCTATCATTTCGACTAATTCCAGTATGGAATAGTCTTTGCCAGTACCTATATTGAATATCTCTCCGTAGGCCCAGTGATTATCGGTTTGACTAGCTAAGAAATTAGCTTTTACTACGTCTTTTACATGAGTGAAATCTCTTGATTGAGTACCATCGCCTATTATGGTCATTGGTTCACCGTTTTTTCTTTGCCTCACGAAAAGACCTATTACTGGCGCGTATTCGCCCCTCACGGGCTGTCTTGGACCATATACGTTAAAGTACCTGAGCGTTATGGTTTCAAGCCCGTATAGGTTAAAATAAGCCTCACAGAGCTCTTCTCCCCTTGTCTTGGAGACGGCGTATGGATTTAAGCAGTCTTTAGGGTCCGACTCCTTGTATGGAGTGGTGTTTTTAGACCCATAAGCGGAGGACGTAGAAGAATAAATTACTCTTTTTATTCCAGTTTCTCTAGCGGCCTGTAACACATTACAGGTTCCGAGGAAGTTTGTTTCACAAGTTTTTCTAGGGTCATGTATAGAGGGTTGAATTCTTGCTTCTGCTGCTAAATGGAATATGCATTCAGGAGCTTCTTTCCAGCAAACCCTTAGAAAATCTTTGTAATTCGTAATGCTCGTCTGGTAGTTGGTAACATCTTCCCTCGTATAAAATTCTTCGTTGCTCTCGGCGGAAAGGTTGTCCACGACGCAAACTTCATAATTGTGTTCATCTCTTAAGTAGTCTACCAAGTTGCTGCCTATGAACCCCGCCCCGCCAGTAATTAGTACTTTTTTCATTTTTTATTCTTAATTACGTCTGAGTGCTTGGTGTATATTTTTGTATTTTGAATTGATATAATATCAGCAAAGACAACTTCGTCTTTTTTAGTGCCTTTTATTACTACTATATCGTCCTCTTTGGGATGTCTTCCGTTTATTTCTCTCGATTGATCCATCTTGTTTGTGAAGATTAAAACCTTCATGGAGCCTGATTCGTCAGCCACTATTGCGTTAAGGTATTTATTACCATTTCTACTTGTCCCTTGTCTCACTTTTTCATTTACGTAGCCAATAAAAGTAACTTTACTGTCTATTGGTCTATTTTCTACATCTCTTATCCTCTGTAACCCTCTTAGCGTATCAGAAAAACAATCTCTTAAAGTTTTATCGTATGTGTATCCAAGTAGATTTTTCTCGTAAAACCAGTTAGCGAATATTTCTGATTTTTTGTTTTGATTATAAATCTCTTTGTACTTGTCTGCTTTCTTTTTTATTGTGCCGAGCCTCGACTCTTTTATGAATGCGTTTTCTTTTTTGCTGCTTGGGTCAATGGTTTCACTCAGAAATGTAACGATTTTAACTAGATCGTAATGGTGTTGTTTCCCGTACTCTGATGCTAATATTTTTTCACGATCCGAAAGCGTGTTCCATAGTTGGGCTTCGTAAACCACTTTAGTGCGACTTTGCTTTAGATCGCTTTCTAGTGTTCCTGCTTGAATTAAGGCGCAAAGGGTTCCAATGTTTAACCCGCATTTATTAGCAGACTCAAATATTTTAAATTTATTAGAATATTCCCCTCTAAACTGTATGAGTTTATCTACCGATTTATCTGATATACCTTTTATCGAAAGTAAACCGAATCGGATGTCGTCCCCCTCAATATTGAAATCATTCTCAGATTTAATTAGATGTGGAGGGAGTAACTTAATATTAAATAAATCCATTTCTTTATGTATCTTAGAAATTTCGCGAACTGGATTAGGTTCATTGTTCGCCATCTTTAGTAAAGACAAGTAAAACTCTTTGGGGTGATTAAATTTTAAATACACGGTACTAGCTGCAAGGGCCGCGTAACAGCATGAGTGGCTTTTGTTAAACGAGTACGAAGCGCTGTCTTCAAGGATTTTCCATAAAATATCACCTATCTCTGGGTCAAGGTTGTTTTCTTTTATTTTATCTTTAATTTTCTTTTTCCATTTTCTTACTTCGGAGATTTTTTTCTTACCAACTATTCTCCTTAGGATTTCGGCTTCGTCTAGCGTAAAGCCGATTTCGTTTGCCATTTTCATTAATTGCTCCTGATAAAGAGCTACCCCTCCAGTCGTTGATAATATTTCATCAAAGAAGGGGTGTATAGCTTCGTAGACGTCATTGTTTGTAAAGTTCGAGTATTGATCTACAAAAGCTAAAGCACCTGGTCTGGCCAATGCTAGAACTGCGCTTAATTCTTCTAGGTTTTTGGGCTTTACTTTTTGGCATACCCTGTAGTTTGTTTCCGCTTCAATCTGGAATAAGCCGTGGGGGCTTCTTAAATCTTGAAGATTCTGGTATATCGATGGATTGTTGTAGTCTATTTCGTGTGGGTGTATTCCTATCTGTTTGCAAACGTCATCTACTACAGACACAGCCCTAAGTCCTAATATATCTAACTTAACATTAAACATAGAAACCCAGTCCATATCGTAAGATGAGACGTGGCTATCTTTATCTTTAGTAAGTTCTGTAGGACAAGACTCATCCATTCTGCCGTAAGATATTGATATAGCAGATGGATGAACTCCTTTATTCTTAATTAAGTCTCGAAGCTTCAGTGCGATCTTGTATGATTCGTTATTATCGTCACACCATTCTTTGAAGTCCTCTACCTCTTCGTAAGCTTCTTCTAGGTCTTTAACTTGCCCAAATACCTTGGGTATCATGTTTGACACCATGTTCATTTCTTCCTCGGAAGCTCCTCCGATTACCTTGCCGCATTCTTTTATGCATAATTTTCCAGTTAGCTTATTTAGCGTAAGGATTTTACTAGTTCTGCCGTCAAAATTATCTTCTAGATATTGCAATACTTTTTGTCGGTTGTAATAACATATATCCAAGTCAACATCACACATCAAGCTCCCGTCTAGGTAGGTTATGCCGTTTACTACCTTTTTCTTAGCTCTAATTTTAGATACAAATCTTTCAAAGTATAGGTCATGTTTAACTGGGTCAATCTGAGTGACTCCCAGTAAGTACAAAACCATGCTACCTGCAGCGCTACCTCTGCCTAGTCCGACGGGTATATTTTCTTTCTCGCAAAAATTAACCACTTTCCATACGAGTAGTATATAATCTATAAACCCAAGGTCTTTTAGGATATCTAGCTCGTGCTTTACTCTGCTTACGTACTTGTTAAAGTCTTCCGAGTCTTTTTTTATTTTCATTTTTTTAAATGAAGCATTACAGAGAAGTCTTAGGAAGTCGTAGTTGTTTGCTTTATCTGAGATTTTAAACTGTTTCCTGTAGTCTTTTGGGATTTCAAATTTTGGTAATCTAACCCCATGGAGTTTTAAGTCTATTTCAGAGAATTGTGATAAAAAGTTTTTCATATGTCTGCCATTACTTTCAGTTCGTCCCACACTTTTACGTTAAGCTCTAGGTCTATCAGCGCGTTATGTAGATTTTCGTAATCATGCTCTACTCTAAACTCTTTACCTAGAGCCATGAGGTTAGTTTTTACTCCTTTTACTCTTTTGTTGTTTAGCTTGTATTGATACTCTAAAAAATCTGTATTGGGTTGGAATTTTTCGTTTAACTTAACTCCTTTCGCAATTGCGTTTGTGTCAATTATTTTACTAGTCAGGTGTTTGTAGCAAAACCCGTATAGCTTGTAGTACTCTTTAATTAAATAGAGATCAAACCCTAATATATTATGACCTACGATATAGTCGCAAGAATCTAGCCAGTCTTTAACTACTTTAAAAACTTTTTCTGGAGCTTTCCCGTTTTCGTCCACCGACTTTTGAGAGTATCGAGTTATCCTCGCGGCGTCTTCGCTGATTTTAAGTTTAGTATCCCATTTAATTAAGAAGTCTTTTTCATCTAGTTTATTTTTACCGTCATACTTTATCATCGCAACCTGCCAAGGGAGGTTATGGCAAAAGTTTAAACATAGATTTAGCGTCTCAAAGTCAATAAACACAAAGTTTTTGTCGTACTGGTATCTTATTAGCTTGTCTTCCATTTTTAGTTATTCCTCCACGATTCGAGACAAAACTCATTGCTAGACATATGGTCTAAGTTAGGTTTATCTAGATTGTTTGATCTTCCTCCTTTTCTTCCTGTTATACATCTAAACGCCAGATATGACTTGAAATCTTTTTTCTCTTTATAGTAGATACTCTTAACTTTTATAATATTATTCTTAGGGGATGCTTGTTCTATTGCTTTATCGATTATGTGATTAAAAGGTAGGTCGTTTTGCTCTTTAAAGAACACTGGATCACAGAATCCGAAATTGACTACGCAAGATTTATCTTCAAGTACGTTTAGGTGCAAGTAAGAATCGTAGTAAGGAAAAACTACTAAGAGCTCTTCCTCTTCGTAAAACTTTTCTATGGTTTTCGAGTCTATTCTTGGTTCGTAGTAGAAACCGTCTCTGCTGGCTGTCGTGAAAATCTTTATTAGGGAGCGATATCCTTTTTCGTTTTTTGCGATTAGAATTATCTTTGAAGTCTTAGAGAGCTGCTCTTCGTTTTTAACGCTTAGGTCTGGGCAGATATTTAGCCTTAAGCCGAATACTGGGGTAATGTTATTCGCTTTAAAGTTTGTGTACGCTTGAAGAAAGCCCGACATATTGTCTTCTACTAAGAAGGCTTTTTTGATTCCGCTTTCCTTGCACAGAGAGATTATTGAATTAGGGCCACTATCTATTTGATCTTCTGGGTTTTCTAGGGTAAGGATTGATTTACCT
>Ga0066862_10000104_pt1 | contig 30403 bp, 26 predicted proteins | sample ETN02SmetaG_FD_66431 | JGI IMG/M metagenome (GOLD analysis project Ga0066862, IMG submission 66431) | Marine microbial and viral communities from oxygen minimum zone, Eastern Pacific Ocean - ETNP2014F10-02SV255 | ecosystem: Environmental > Aquatic > Marine > Oceanic ... | reverse complement strand
TTCGACTGACCAACCGCCTGCTTCAAACAGATGAGCAACTGACCATCCATCTTCTATTGGAACTCTTACATCTTTTTCCCCATGCATCCAGAACATCCTTTTTGAATCTAATTCTTCAAGTCTCATACGAAGTTCCATAGGTCTAACAAGTCTTGTTCCAATACAAATGATTCCTACTATTCTATCTGCGACAGGCAAGTGCATCAATTCTTGTGCCATTGCACCACCTTGTGAAAAACCACCTACAACCAAAGGACCCATTGGTGCTTGCTCTGAAATAATCTGTTCAAGTTGTGACAAACTGGAATCTACATCGATCAACTCCCTTCGAGAGAGATTTAATCTACGCGTAGAGTCGATATCGTAGTCTTCATATCTCCACCATGTCAATCCCCTCATCGGATGATTATACCTTGCTTCAGGTACGATTAAAGTCCAACCATCCGGAAGAATTTTTTCAGCAAAAGGGCGCATCATACTCGCATCGCCAGTCATGCCATGCATCATAATTAGCGTGGACAAGAAAACACCTCACAATGTCCATGAGCGAACCAGTGCACCTGCAACTTTGAGGTGAACAAAGGAGTCCCCTCCACGTACTGTTACTGTGATTGAGTGTTCCCCAGAGTTTGATGGAATGGTACCAACTGACCCCTTTTCTGTTGCCCCTGAACCCCAAGCACGAGTTAATGGAGTTGCTCCTTGGTGGTCTTTGATTGAAAGTGAACCTGAACCACCTTGGCTAATTTCAACATCCAAATAAACAACTAAAGTATCCCATGCTTCATTTGGCGAATATCCTTGGTCAAGGAATGTATCGTAAACTTCCTGATCATTTTCCTCATACAGGTTATCATGGATATCTCCTGCCCGATAAAAGAATACATCTCCGGTGTATCCCGTTTTCTTTTGATTTAGAATCATTTGTAAATTTTCAACTCCTTCATCTGAAGTCCAAATGAAACTTTTCAAAAAGCCTTGACGGCCACTGAAGACATAATCAATCTCATGGCCGTCATCTGAAGTTGCTGATACTGTTACTTCACCATTGTAGATGTTGTCGGTTGAGGCACTCCAATCTTGACCTAATAGCCTAAAGTCCCAAGTGGAACCAACTTCCCAAGGGAAATTGAATACTTGTTGAGGCTCGCCGTTTTCATAAACAGAAAGACCATCCATAGTGACTCTACCGAGGAATGGATTGTGATTTACTACTGCATGACGTTGAGCTTCACTCTCTGACGAAATTCCTAGCATGAATAGTCCGTCATCTTCACGAATATCTGCTACAACTAGTCGTGTACTGTCTTCACCAAACTCTGGCGTAATGAAAGTGTAGAGCCATTGGTCACCAATTTGCCAATCTGGTAAAGCCAATTCATCTTCAGTAGTATCGCCGATACCTGATGAAAAAGTCCCTTCATCTGTAACACATCCAGCAAGGCTGACTGTCAACATCAATAGTGACAGCAAGTAGGCACGCATGGTAGTGCGTGTGGGGCATCTTTTGAAAGCCTAACGCTTCAAAGTTGTTTCAAATCTATTCAAAGCAATCCATTTTCGCTCATCTTACCTGTACCGGCAAGAACTACTGCTACGATGGACATCAATTTGATTAGAATGTTTAGAGAAGGACCAGAGGTATCCTTGAATGGGTCTCCAATTGTGTCACCGATAACGGCTGCATTGTGAGCCTCATCGCCCTTCTCTGCACCTTCGATGTGACCTTGTTCGATTGCTTTCTTTGCATTGTCCCAAGCACCACCAGCATTAGCCATGAATAGTGCCATTAGAACACCTGTGACTAAAGATCCTGCAAGCATACCACCAAGAGCAACTTCTCCCAAGATAAATCCGACTACAACAGGAGCAGCTATTGCAACTACACCTGGGCCAACCATTTCACGAAGAGCGGCTTGGGTTGAAATGTCTACACACTTCTTGGAGTCTGGCTTGACACCTTCCTTACCTTCTAGAAGGCCAGGGATTTCCTTGAATTGTCTGCGGATTTCTACTACCATTTCTCCAGCAGCCTTGCCAACTGAAGTCATTGTCATAGCAGCAACTACGAATGGTAGTCCACCACCAATAAGTAATCCGACTACAACCATTGGATTGGTTAATTCAAGTTCAAGACCAGTACCAACAGCGGTTGTATATGCCGCAAATAGAGCGAGTGAAGTTAGAGCAGCAGAACCTATTGCGAATCCTTTTCCAACCGCAGCAGTTGTGTTACCGATTGAATCAAGTTCATCGGTGATTGCACGTACTTCATCACCAAGACTACACATCTCAGCAATTCCACCAGCGTTGTCTGCAACTGGCCCGTAAGCATCAACAGTCATTGTGACACCAACTGTTGCTAGCATACCCATAGCAGCCATAGCAATACAGTATAGGCCGAGACCAGCAATATCAGTTTGTCCACCAAATTCATTAGCACCAAGAATACCAAGTGCAATCAAAAGAATTGGAATAAATGTCGACATCATACCAACTGATAATCCTGCAATAGCATTGGTTGCTGGCCCTGTCTTGGACATTTCTCCAATGTGAGGAATTGCCTTGGTCTTGATTCCAAATACTGGTTCAATTCCAGTATAGTATTCTGTTACCAGGCCAATAAGAATTCCAACAACGCTTCCAAGTACTACAGAGTGCATTACCCAATTCGAGACGTCGATTAGCCCTTGATGGATAGCAACATAACCGCCAATAGCAAATAATACTGCGCCAATGAAAGTTGTATTTCTTAGAGCAGCCGCTGGGTCTTTTCCGTTCTTTAGGAAAGTCATAGAGAATACTCCAATAATAGAAGCAGTGTATCCAATTAATCCAAGAAGGATTGGAAGAAGAACATAATCTGCTGCGTTTGGAATATCAAATTCATTAGCGATAATCATTGCTGCAATAATTGAACCGACAAAGGATTCAAAGATATCTGCGCCCATTCCAGCAACGTCACCAACATTGTCACCAACGTTGTCTGCAATAACACCTGGATTTCTTGGGTCGTCTTCAGGAATACCTGCTTCGACCTTACCGACTAAGTCGGCACCAACGTCAGCAGCCTTGGTGTAAATTCCACCACCAACACGAGCGAAAAGAGCGATTGAAGATGCACCCATTCCAAATCCTGCAGCAGCCTGAATATCAACAAGTCCAGTTCCAGAGGATGCTGCATCACCTGCACCAAGCCACCAAGCGATTAATGAGATACCAAGAAGACCAAGTCCTCCAACTGAAAGGCCCATTACTGCACCGCCATTGTAAGACACTGCTAGAGCAGCAGGTTGTCCGCCTTCCTTAGCAGCCATTGCTGTTCTTCCGTTAGCAGAAGTTGCAGCACGCATACCAGAGAATCCAGCAACTACAGATGCAAGAGCACCAGCAAAGAATGCAACAGTGGTATCAGCATCTCCACCGTTGAGGAACCACAGAAGAAGTCCGACAACTACTACGAAGATACCAAGAACACGGTACTCAGCCTTAAGGAAGGCCATTGCACCATCTTGTATTTCGTTTGTAATCTCGGCAACTTTTTCGTTGTCGATTTTCACTTTATTTACACGCATGTACAGCACAAAAGCAATCAAAAGTCCAACAAGACCAGCACCGGCTGCGATTAAGGGTATATTTTCCATCATAAAGAACACCTATTGAGTCGGCGACCTTTGAACCCCTCATAAGTGGTTCGCAGGTTTTTTAGCAAAATAGTTCATTGAGATGCAAACAATTCTAAGCCGTTGATAATTACTGATTTAATGGCATTATTCAAAAATGATGGCTTCAAGGACCTCACATGGCGATTAGTGCTGAAGAGGTCTTAGCAGAGATTGGCCCCGTACAAGAAGTACTAGATGCTCATGATGGTGTTGTAACTGTTCTTGACACATCTGATGGCAATATTATGCTCTCTTTGGATGGAGGTTGCACAGGTTGCTCCTCCACTCCCATGACTGCCATGCAGATATTTTATGCCTTGATGAAACTTGATGCTGTTAATGATGTAATCTTTGTAAATGGCGAATTGCCTGAATACATGAGGGATTTCATTAACCAAAAAATGGCAAAGGAAGCAGCAGACAATGGAAACTCATCATCTGATGAAGGCCAACCTCGTGGAGAAATTATCTGACTATTCTTGTTCAGATTTTTTTCCGATACTATGCGGGTTTGCTCCAAATGACACATTTGTTCCTCTAATGTTTAATCTAGCGGAAATTGCCAAAATAATACAAACTAAAGAAAGCGGCTTGGGAAGATAGTTAGATCCCCACAAAGAACCACCTGAAAGTGATAGCCACCACAGAACTCCGGCTGCAAGTATTAATAACAAAGCAATAGTGTTTTGAGCAAGTAATTCCACTTTTTCCGAACGCGAAAAGGATGCTATGAAGGTGAAGAGAATCGCTGAAATACCGCAAAGAGCTTCAGCAAGATGTTCGATGAACACTACATCAACTCCTGACATAGCGATGCCAACAGGTCGTGGTTCTTAAGCAATCGAGGGGCAAGGTTTGAGAAGTACCGAGCGTTGATATGAACATGGCAGGTGGCGCATTTGTTCTTCCCAAGGCACGCCCAAGTGGCCCACCATATTTTTCTCGCAATCAAGTTGCTCAAGCACTGCATCAAGTCGCTGTTCTTTTGGAGTTAAACGGCGCCAATGTATTTCGTGTACGTTCATATCAAAATGCAAGTCGAATGCTTGGTGGGCTAACTCAAGACCTTGGAGAATTGGTGGCCAGTGGTGAATTATTCGAACTAAAAGGAATAGGTAAAGGCCTCGGTTCTGCACTTTCACAAGCAATTGGTGAAGGCCGATGGCCTAATGATTGGATTTCATTGCACAAAGACACACCTGAAGGAATGATTGAGATGTTGGGAATACCTGGTCTTGGTCCAAAAAGAATCAAAATAATGAATCAAGAACTTGGAGTTGATTCTATAACAACTCTAAGAGAAGCGGCAGAAGATGATTCCATCGCTGGACTGAAAGGCTTTGGAGCCAAGTCACAACAAAGAATGTTAGACGGAATTGAACTATTAGCAAGATTTAGGTCAAGAAGAAGACTAGACATTGGGCTAAAATATGGCGAGGCTTTTGAACAAAGAATAGCAAAAATACCTGGCGTACAAAAAGCCCAACTTGCAGGTAGTGCAAGAAGAAGAAAAGATACAATTGGAGACTTGGACCTTGTTGTTGCTGTTGAAGATAAAGACAAAGAAAGTGTATCTAATGCAATTTTACAGTTACCCGGAATTGCCGACATCAAAGGTGCTGGAGATTCTAAAATTAGTCTAATATTAGATACCAGCATCTTTGATGAAAACTTCTCTATCGGCCATATCGATACAAATGTACTGGACGCTATAGGTGGTGATGATTACGAACAACTCGAATCTGGAGGAACTATTGATGCTCAGGTTCGTTTGGTTAGCCTCGACGTTTTTCCATTCACTTTAGCATACTTTACCGGCAGTAAGGAACACAACATAGCAATGCGACAAAGAGCAATCGACAGAGGACTTAGACTCAATGAATTTGGATTGATTCCAGAAAAAGATGCAGGCGAGTTGAAAGGTATGGCAGCAGCCAAATTTTCCCTACCTGCCATTGATGAAAACGAGATTTATCGGCATCTGGACCTTGATTGGGTTACTCCTGAACTGCGCGAGGATACAGGAGAAATTCTTGCTGCTCAAGAGGCAAACCTCCCACAACTAATTGTTCAAAGTGATATCAAAGGAGCCCTGCACAATCATACTACACTCTCTGACGGTGAAGCAAGTCTGGAACAAATGGCTGATGCCGCAAGAAATATCGGTTGGAATTGGCTTGGCTTAGCAGACCACTCTCCGACATTGAAAGTAGCCAATGGAGCAAGTGCAGAGGATTTGTTAGCACAAGGTGAATTAATCAAAAAATACAATTCTGAGTGGGCCAATGATGGTGTCGATTTCAGACTCTTTCACGGTGTTGAGTCTGATATACTTGAAGGTGGAAAATTAGACCATCCAGATGATGTCTTGGCTAAATTAGACTATACTGTTGCATCTGTTCACGCAATGAATAAGTGGAAAAGTCGTGATGAACAAACCAATACTGAAGAATTGATGAAATGTATCGACCATCCTTCGACCACAATTCTTGGACATCCTACTGGACGTATACTACAGGGCCGAGATGGCTATGAAGTAGATATGTTTGCCATAATTGAATATATGGCCGAGTATAATAACAATGGAGAAATGAAAGCAGTTGAACTCAATGCAAGCCCTTACCGTCTTGACCTCGATTGGCGTTTGTGTAAATTTGCCAAGACCAATAATGTCCCCGTAATAATCAATCCAGATGCCCACTCGATTAGAGGACTCGGCGATATCGCATACGGAGTAATGGCTGCAAGAAAGGGCTGGTTGGAATCTGGAGATGTACTAAATTCTCTTAGTGGAGATGATTTAGCGAAGCGCCTCAAATAGAATACATTCATGATGGGCAGCGATTTGCACACATCATGCGCCTACTGCGGACCTTAATTATGGGGGGAATGATGGTATTGCCTGGCTTGTTTTTAGCGCTCCTCATTTGGTACATTGCAGGAAAACCCGAAACTGAACCACTAGAGTCCATTATCTGTAATTTAATTCCACTCACTTCTATCGGTTTAGGACTATTTTTTGGTTGGAAAACTGGCGGCGAGTATGCACAATAAAATTGAATTAAATGTCAATCTAAATGGTAAATCAAGTCGAGTAGTGATCACTTTGAAGCGTGCAGAAAAAGCAGTGAAAATCGTTGAGATGCTAGAAGAATTCTATCCAGAAACTCCGGTTCCACTCGACCATGAAAACACATTCCAATTACTAGTCGCGGTTTTGATGAGCGCCCAAACTACTGATGTAAAAGTCAACCAAGTCACTCCCGCACTTTTCAAAAAAGCCCCTGATGCTAAATCAATGGTGAAACTTCCAGTAGACACTATTCTTGAAGATATCAGACAAGTCGGTTTGGCGCCAACTAAAGCAAAGAATATTCATCGTTTATCGCAAATGCTTGTAAAACAGCATAATGGAGAAGTTCCCAAGGGATTTGAACCATTAGAAGAATTACCTGGAGTTGGTCACAAAACAGCAGGAGTTGTTATGGCACAAGCCTTTGGCGTACCTGCATTCCCGATAGATACTCATATCCATAGGCTTGCAGCAAGATGGGGTTTGTCCAATGGCAAGAATGTGGAAAAGACCGAGAAAGACCTGAAAGCAATATTTCCAAAACATCTGTGGAATAAGTTACATTTACAGATTATTTTCTTTGGCAGAGAATACTGTCCTGCGAGAAATCATGACTTGACAAAATGTCCAATCTGCTCTTGGACTGCAACTAAAAAGCGTATCTTAGAGGAATCTAAACGCTGATTAGAATAAGCCAATATTTTTTGATGCTAAATTGGTAATTACAAGTATTCCGCCGATAATTACTGAGACACGTAATGCTGTATGATGCGCATTTCCATCATATCCTTCACGGATAAAAGCATAGCCAATCATTCCAAGAGCAACTGACTGCATCATGGAAGAAAATGCACCTAAAGTCCCAACAAGCGAGTTATGACTTGAAAGGGCATCCGTATAATCTTCCAAATCATCATAATCACTCGCTATAGGTTCTCCCGTAATATTTGGGATTTGAGTTAGAATTGCCGCTGCAACTATAAGAATTACACCGACCATAAGCCATCTTTGAAAAGAATAAGTTCCATACTTTTCGAGAAATTTAGGTTGTGGTTGGTATGCTGCCATAGGCTGCATTGCTTGTGGTTGTTGGGCTACTGCTGGGGGTGAAGGGGCTGGTTGCATAATTAATGATAGACAAGTCAATCTATCAAGGTTGTCAAATCTAAACCGAGAAAACCGCAGATGCTGAATCAAGTATTATCGCAGTGAAAAGCGAAGCCAAACCTGCAATCCATAGCAGATTAATCGATTGACCTAAAGCACTTGTTTTACCGCCGCCTCTAAGACGAGTCGCAATCATTGAAACTGCAATGACTTGAACAAGAATTAATATCGATACAACTATCTTAAACATCCGAATATTTTCTCCAACCGAACTGGCATCTTCCATCACTGGTAAAGCAACTCCACCGCCAAAATCAGATAGCGCTGAAACATCTGTATCAGCAAGTCCACTTGCAACCCCTGCAATGGCATCGCCCAATTGAAGAACGATTGAAATTGTTACATTAAGACTGGTTACGCTTGCAATCAACAACCCTATTGCCACACCCCACATGGTATTTGCAGATAATGAACGACGACGTCTAAGTGATAGAAGACTACCTACTGAACGGGAAACCATCTCGGCGGTTTCTGCTGGCCTTCCAGATGATTGAGAACCTTCAATGTAAATACGCATGTATCTTGAAATGACAGATGAATTAGTGTCTGCGTTGAAGTAATCCCAAGCACGGTCAGAATCGATTCTTGTCGAAAGTCGCTTTTCTAAGCGGTCTATCGAATTATCCAGCATACCAAAATCAATTCCTCTAAGCGCTTTGATTGTAGCAGATGGCTCTGATGATCGGGCTTGAGCAGTACCACCAAGTGCCCTAATGAAATCAGGATAGGTCTCATCACGACGTAATACTTGCTTTTCTTCGCGGCTAACCATGTAGGCAGGGAACATGAGTGGGGTTAGAGGTATTGCAACAATTAGTAAACCAAATTTATCCCATTGTTCTGATATCGCACCCCATGCCGTGATTACTGAAAACACCATCACAACTGCCAACACAGCAGAAATAACCCCGGAAATTAAAAACGCCCTTCTAAAATTAATTCTAAATGGAGTATCCATTTCATCTCTTGCAAATGTTTGGTCTTCAGGAATAGTTGCTCTAAATGCAAATACTGCACCTGCCTGAACTATTATGTAAATCAAACCTGCCAAAAGCAGGAAGCGTATTCTGCTAAACATTTCGAGCGGTGTTGATTCAGGTGACCCAACCTCGAATAAAACCATGTGAATTCCAGCAATTACTAATGCAAAAAGGCCAGCTGTAATTAGAGAAACATAAATTTCTTTTAGAGTATCAACAGATTCTAATCTTGTATCGTATAAAGTAGTATATTGCTCAGCAACTGTTTCTTGTTCTGCACGCATAAACTCATCAATTGGTTGCCCTGCTTCAATGGAAAATGCCATTCTGTCTAAAAAGTCAGTCCACAAAGGACTGGGGCTTTGTTGAGCAACGATTCTTGCGGCTTCTGGAAGTGAGGTATGCCATTTGTCGACGAGTGTTTCGATTCGCTTAACCTCTGATGCCAATTCACCATAATCACTCATTTGTTTTAGAATATCAAAAATAGATTTAGCACCTACTTCTCCTAATGATAAAATACCCATTCTAGTGATGAACATGTGCATCTCTTTTTCGATACGGGTGGCTGAGCGTTGCACTTCTAAAAATGGATAAGATAAGGCCGCTAATCCTGTAATTAGTGGAAATACTAAAATCATTAAAATTCCAGCGAAACCTTGGAACAGCGCCCCTTCTCCTAAACCTCCAGTTAGGTAAATTAGAATTATTGCTGTGATAAGACCAATCAGGCCTGCGCCGCCGACAAAAACGACTAAGAATCGAAGAATTGGCATCTCTAAGCGACGAATGGCCACTTGCCAAATTGGCATCCTTTCCATGCTTAAACCTCCTATTTATGATTTACTCCAGTCCATGTATCAACTGCTCTATCAAAGGACTCAAAGCCATTATTGTAGTAAATTCCAAGTAAATCAAAGACGTCATCATAGTGAGTTAAATCTCTATCTGCCATCTTTTGTAGTGATGCTGCTCTGTTAAGCATCTCATCATAGATGTCACGCTTGTTGGCAAAACCGGCCATAGCAGCAATCTTATTTTCCAAAAGGTGACTTTGGAACATACCACGGAAATAGTGCTTATCTTTGACTGGGTCCCATTCGAACATACCACGAGTAAGAACACCATCGCTGTGTTTGTTGTATCCAATAACTTCGTCAATACCAGTAACACGTCTTGCAATACCTCCACCTGGCGCTTCTACAACCTCTTGGAAAATTGCAAAGTTTAGGTTATCGAAGAAACGAATAGGGACGTTGATCGGGTCACCAGTGAATCTTTGAATCATCTTTACGATTGAAGATGCGTGGAAAGTTGCAATTACAGGGTGACCTGTCTGCATCGCTTGGAATGCTGTTGCACCCTCAACACCACGTATCTCACCGATAATGATGTATCTTGGACGACTTCTCAAAGCAGCCTTCAACAAGTCGAACATCTCGACTCTTGATTCCTCGTTCTTTGAATCACGAGTTACCAGTCTCTGCCAAATCTTGTGTCTAACCTTTACTTCAGGAGTATCTTCTGCAGAATATATCTTAACATTGTGGTCGATAAACGGTAAAATAGCATTCAAGGTAGTTGTCTTACCCGATGCTGTTTCTCCTGAAACCAGTACTGACATGCCGTATTCAAGGCATATCCAGATGTATGCTGCAACTTGGGTAGAGATTGTCCCCCACTTAATGAGTTGAATAATGGATATTGTTTCTTCAGCGAATTTACGAATAGTGAATGATGGACCTAACATAGATACGTCATCAGAAAATATGATGTTGATACGAGAACCATCTAAAAGAGCACCATCAATAATCGGTTTATTATCCGAAACCGGTCTTCCAATTCTCTCGGACATCGCTCTAAGATATCTAGAAAGTATCTCTTTCTCACGAAATCTAATATTGGAAGTGACCGTTCCAAACACTTTGTGGTCCATGTGAATATGCTTTAGACCAATAGAGTGTATATCTTCCAGCATTTCATCTGAAAGAAGTGGTTCAAGTGGTCCGTTTTTAATTAAATCCCGGATTACTATATATTGGAGCCTAGTTCTTTGTTCGGGGGAAACGACAAGTCTCTTGTCATCCATACCAACCATTTCCCAAAATCGGCCTTGACGGCGAACTGTAGAGCCGACCTCACTATCTAACATAGTAAATCTGTCAATCATTTGTTCTAGAATATTTTCAAATTCCCCATCAGTAGTAAAAGTAGGAGCTGTTGGTGCTTCTTGAAGCAAAGTTTCAACTAATTCTCTCCTAATATTTTCTTCTTCTTCACTAAGTTGTGGCTCAAGACCAAACCAAAGAATTTCTCCTCCGCCACCGTCTTCATCTTCAGGAGGTTCGTAAATATGAATGAAAATAGGCTCTTTAGCAGCATAAATCAGATTATACGGTTTCTCTTTTTTGGCATCTCGGTCTAATGGCCCGTAATATATTGGCCTGGAACCATATCTCGATTCAAAATCACGAACCCAATCTCCAACGTGAGGGAAAGCAGCCATTACGCTGTTTAGGTCGCCCTTTGCAAAACGTGGTTCATCTGCCATCTAATCCCCCCTCAACTGACCGCCGTAATATCAACGATAAAGCCCATACTTGGCTCAACACGCCATCCAACGGATGTTTGTACTGGGCCAGCGGCTCTCAAGAATCTAGTAACTACAATATTTCGTTTTAAGTCTCCACCAATTAGTGTGGTTGATAAATCCAATACTACTTCAGAAGATGCTCGCATAGAATGTAGTAATTTATGGTCCATTTCATCAGGGTCAAGACACAACATAATTGAGCGCCCTTCTGAAGAAATCTTACGTAATTTTTGCATCATTTCAAATCTCTGTTTATCATCGAGGTCATCTGGCATCAAAGCGCTGGCAGAATCAAGAATAACTACATCTGCTTGACTAATTGCCTCACTATTAAGGACCTGTTCAAGGCCAACATCTGACTTAGATTCCGCAATTGTCCCAAACCGGCTGAAAACCATCAATTGGCCATCACGGATATGTTCTGTTACTCCGTATCCAATCGATTCCATCTGTTCGATCCAACCTCTAGTAGTAAGTTCAGTAGTTATGACAAGAATTTTAGTACCGTTTTCCAACATTCCATGAACAAGTCTTTGGGCGATTAGAGATTTACCGGCACCAACAACTCCTTGAAGAACAAATAATGAACGATTAGGTAGTCTAAGACCCATCGTATCTGCAAGTGAATCTGTTTCAACATCAAATGGGAAGCCATCCTCTACAGGTTTGTGAGGAATAAAGAGTGGGTCATCTTCAGATTGCATTAAGTCTCACCTCCTCACTAACGATTGTTTCTCCAGAATATCCACCGATATCCTCTGATATGGCTAATATTGTTAGAGATACCTCTGTATCATCTGCAAAGCCCCAAGCACCTGATATCTCAACCTCAAGTAATAATCCTGAAGCCCAAGCAGTACCAGATGGCAATATTGTTGTAGATGTTTCAGCATCTGCTATTATTTCTCCGTTTAACTGAATGAATAATGAATCTTCATCAAGTTCATACTGTCCAGTATTTTGTAGATAAAATTTTATTGTTTCATCTGTAGGTAGAGTATCATCATATTCAACATTAGACAAATCTCCGGAAAAATCCATTCCAGTATTCAAATCTGCATCATCCGCACGGCGTTGTTGGTCAAAGGTTGTTGCCATTTCGCCCCATTGAGAAATCAATACTGCTGAAACACTACCTGAAACCAAAAGTGCTGTTGCAAGCAAAATAAAGGATGAAGCTCCACCGTCTGCCATTATTACACCTCAGTCTAAAGCCCTCGCTAGATTATGTCCATGAGAAGATACCGCCATTGTAGTAAAAGAAGAGGAACTAAAACCTCGCCATTCAACTTTGACCGTTTCTCCTGAATACCAATTTGAAGAAGGCCCAGGCACCAATGTATTCATTGACCGAGCATTCGTTCCATCAACGAAGAACCATACATCATCATGCGAAAGAGTGACTGGACCGTCGTTGGTCACATTAGTATGGATTACTGTTCCTAGACTTGCAGTTATAGTAGCAGGAGATGTTACACCCGGTTGCGGACCATCAATCTGAATAGTTGGAGGGGACGAGTAATTTCCGTGACTGGTGATTGTCACGGGATTAACTATTCCTCCAGTACTATTTACACTGAATGTCGCTGTAAAACCGCCTGCAACCGCTGTACTAAGTGTGCCAGCAGTATATCCTGCTCCAGAATCTACGATTGTCAAACTAACAACTGCTCCTTCCCACATTGTAGCATCATCGATTATGAATGATGGTAAAGGTTCATTGGCCGAATCAAGAGCATCAAGAGATGAGTCCATCCTAACATCTAAGGTAGTAATTGCTAATGCAAATACCACCATTAGGGATGTCCCCACAATCAATCCTCCTACTCCGACCGATGCGCCCATTTCACTCTTCACCTCGAAGATTCTTCACTTCGCGCCATGATGTCACTAATGCCGAGAAAGTCAGTAACTCTCTATGCGAGAGATGATCTTCAAGTGCATCTTCTGTTTCACCAGGGGAAGCAAGTTGGACAATTGCCAAAACAGCATTTCCTTCATCGCCACTTAGCATGCCTGAATTAATAGCCTTCTGCGCAAAACTAACCGCAGCCATTCCCGACATATTATCGAGAAGTAATGCTGCAATCGTAGGCGCTCCAACTTGATTTGCCTGAGCCGTTGGTCCCATTGAAGGGGCGACTAGGAAGGGGTTGGCTGCTAGTGCTTGTGCTTCGTACAGTTCTACCAATGGTGCTTCATCATCACCTTTGAGTCTCTCGACCCCTCCAGTGGTGATTACTTCACCGTCAGATGTTACGATTCTATCTCCGCTAAAGCCGTCAACGTCTTCATCATCAGAAATTATCTCTCCATCTTCACCGATTTTCGGTGCGTTTGGATTAATAGAGATTCCTTCTTCGATACGAACTTCGACCATCCTTAGTACATCCTCGACCATGTCGAGGCGACTACTGATCAGTCTTTCAAGTCCTGAAGTGTCGACTTGTGCATTGACAGTAGCAGGTTGCGCTGCAACAGGATTCATGCTAGAAGCAACTGTTGGAACACTACCAATACTGTTCAATTTTGCTCTTGTCGGACCTGGGGATATCGTCCATGCATCTTCTTCGCTCAGTTCACCCTCTTCAGGGAGAGGCACTTGTTCGATGGCAACATTTGCCATTATCTTCAAGCGCTCTTCACTTAGTTCTGCGTCTGCATCTCTGATATTTCCCGAGTTATTTCCAAATGGCCAAGCCATTGTAGTACCTCCTTGCCGTCGAGAAATAAATCCTCAACAGCAAGCAACATCAGATAATTGGTGAGCCGTCTGCAGCGTTGTTGATAGTCAAAGTCTCGTAAGTAGTTCCACCCTTTTCAACGTGCAAGAACAATGTTGTTGCAGGAGGAGACTGTGCAGCAACAGCTGCGGCAGTACAAACACCTGGATTAATCATGATCTTGTAAGCAAATTGAACTGTCATTTGAGTGACACCGCCACCGAAACCAGCTACAGATTGAAGTTGTACATCATTAGCGGTTAGTGGATTAGTTTCATAACCCGCACCAGTTGCACAGAATAATTGGTATGATACATCAATAGTATTGATTGCATCGCTACCTGCGCCAAGCCTAACGTATAGTACGTATTCGCCAGTGTTTTGGACATATCCTGCTTGAATGGTAATCTTACCAGATAGTTCATCAGCTGTATCATCACCAGTTCTTTGTGCATTTTGCTGTAATTTTTCAGCGGTTTGTACAATAACGGCAGATGCTACTGCTGCAACTAGAATCAGAGAAATGAATACAATCATTGCACCAATACCGATAGCAGCCCAGTTGTCGTTAACTTGAGTTTCGTTATTAGACTTCAAATAATCACCGCCCCTGTTGCAGTAGATGCGCCATAGTTCATCACTTCATATGTGAAACCTGCATTTCCTGCTTGGAACATTAAGTAATGTGCAGTATTCGCTGAGTGTCCACAATTGACCAAACCCAATTGTATCTCATATATTTCACCTGGGTCAAGTGTCGCTGTTGCAGTTGTACTTACAGGAGCAGAAGCTGTCATATCTCCAGCATCAGTTCCACCTGCGCATACTATGTTCCAGACTGCTTGTGCAGGCGTAACAGACTCAGAGCCTGGTGCTAATTCGAATGTTATTCGAATTGTAGCAGCACCAGAAACTACAGCGCTTAATGGCATAATCTTACTTGCCATTTGCTGTTGCGTCTGGTCACCTGTTGTTTGTGCATTCTGTTGCAACTTTTCAGCAGTCTGAATAATGACCGCTGAAGCCACAGCTGCTACAAGAATTAGCGCAATGAACACAATCATTGCACCAATACCCATGGCAGCGACAGTATCGCTATTTTCGTTCTTTATTTCTTTATTATTTTTCATATTTTTTTCACCTTTTTTGTTTTTTTTTCTCGTCCTCCCGCTCCTTACGGGTGGAATGTGATGTGGGCTTAGGAGCGACCTCCTCTGCCCATGTCGATGCTGAGTTGCATTCTAATTACTGCAACCTCATCGGGGGATAGACGTTCCACGAAGGGAACCTTAGCCGTAGTATATCCCGGAGGTAACCACGGCGTGAGTATGACATCTGATAATGGCTCCATAGAACGATTTTGCGCTCTAATTGTTATCATAACTTCACCAGAGCGCATCTCGTAGCCAGTTGAAACTGCTAACTTACGCGAGAGCGGGATTTCATCAGCACCAAATCTTTCATTAGATTTGATATCGAAACGTAGAGGAAGATTTCCACCTGGTGCTATGATTGGTAGATCTACAGAACTTGGTTCAGAATACCAACCTTGTGGAACTGGAGGCGATAATCTCATGGCAGGCATTGCTATTGGCCCGTCATTAATTAGTCTAACAAGTAAAACGCCTGTATCGCCACCCGCAGGCCATCTTGTATCGACTCCAAGCCAGAAATGTCTGAAAAAGAATGGATTGAGAGTCGATGTATTTCCTCCAATCAAATCATCAACGAGATATTCAACTTCACTTGCTGCTTGACTCACATCGCCTATTTCAGCAGCAGAGGTTGCGTTTCTTAATTTCAAAAGGATATTTTCAACTTCTTCTTTTTCGACTTTCTTTTCCTTTAGAAGTCGGTGTAGCATAGCAATGCTGCGTCTTAGGTGGAGTACATCTTCCTCAAGATTTACAAGTGCTTGTTCGGCTTTGGTTACGCTCTTCTTTGCACGACTTAGTTTGTGCATCGAGAGGAATTTCTTAGCCTCCATAATGTCAATTTCTGTAGCTGCTAAAGAATTCGTGTCATCTTGAACCACACTTTGGACAATGTTTTCAAGTTGAGTTGAAGCACTACGAATTCGGGCATCCGAATCTCGAGACTGAGAAGAAGTTTCTTCGAATTCTTCTTGGAACTCTTCCTCAACAATTTCCTCTTCGAATTCTTCTTGGAAATCTTCCTCGACAATCTCTTGTTCAACCATCTCTTCAGAATTCTCTTCTGTTTCAGCAGTTTCGTATAACTGGTTAAATTCTACAGCATCTTCATCTATTTCGTCCTCAACATAAGCACTGCTAACCGACGAATGAATAGGATATAGTTCTGTAAATTCCATAGTCTCTTGTTCGACTATCTCTTCAGAATTTTCTTCTGTTTCAGTATTTTCCTCTGATTGAGATAGTTCTTCTTCTAGAATTTCTTCTGCGCTTTCTTCGGGTTCTTCTTGAGGTTCTTCTTGGGGTTCTTCTTGGGGCTCTTCTTGGGGCTCTTCTTCAAGAATCTCATTCAAATCAATATCTTCGACTGATAACTCCTCCGTTTCTTGACCTGGAATCATGATATCGTCAACATCAATATCTTCAATCTCATCCTCAGGCATCATCACTCACCTCCTCATCAACAAGTATCCCATCCATATTCATATTATCCAATAGATTTGAATCTGTACTAGATGGTTCATCGAAAATTTCACTTAGGTCAATTCCTTCATTGGCTAAATCATTGAGTAATCTTGCAGGATCGCTGAGATCTCGCTCGATACGAGTTGCTTTGACTTCAATGTCGGTTAGCCTACCATACAAACCGCCGTAAAGACTGTCGGCACGCTTGATAAGAATCCAAACACCAATTGTTACAATACCAACATATCCACCAAGAGATACAAGGTTGGCTTTATTCATCTCCAGTTGCGGCGGGATTCCAAGTACAACCCCAAGCATTCCAAGTAATGGAAGTGAAAGAATAATTCTCAATTGCCTACGGCTATCTGCCAGTGCTTGGAAGTGGTCAGCGTAAAGTGTTGAAACACCCTTACGCGCTCTTTGATAATCCTCGTGAATTAATCTAAACTCATCGGTACTACTCCAAGCCATCTTCCAAACCATTAATGCTGCTACAAGTAATACCAATGGGCCCCAGAATAACACATTAATCAAGTGGAAGGCGAATCCTAGGCCTAAAATTCCTGAATAAACTGCAAATAACCTAAATTTCTCATTTTGGCCTGTTAGGCGACTAAGAATTATAGAAAGAAGCGTGAATATTACGAAGGCGACAAAACTTGAGGATTGGTCTGGAGACCAAGAGTAAACTTCATCTTCGTAAATCAATCTGTCATTTCCAATTACGTTCTTTGACAAGAATGGTGCATCGAGTTCAACAACACAAGTTCCATCGATAGATTGCGCCCACCAATCTATCTTTTCAGTAGTCAAATTCCATTCAACAGTTACTTCTTCTTCTGGACCAAGTTGCACTATTGGTGCGGGAGAGGTATTGATAGTAGAGCCTGAACAAGTAGCACTAACTTCGAATATGAGTGCTTGTGAAGTCCCTTCATTTCTAATAGTGGCGCTCAGTACTGAATCGGTACCCTCTTGGAATGTCCCCTCACTAATCCAAACACTATTGACTACAGGGTCGGCATATACATCTAATTCAAATCTGAATGTCTCATTGTCAGACACTGTATATCCTGCATTTTCGCTTGGATGGAATAATTTGAATTCCAAATCCCAGCCATCTTCTGTAATTAGATTGGGCTTATCTGGCATGTCTACTGATATTTTAATCAAGTTAGGATTCCATGCAACGGACTCGGGAAGGGCATACCTATTGGCTGCACCAGAAGAGGTTTCACCACAATCCACATTGATTAGTGGTAGTGAATAACTACTTATTGAACCATTCACTTCTGTTATTTGCAGTGTAAATGTCCAAGGATAATTAGCCTCATCAAGTCCATTCGCTTCAAAATCAAATAATCGTGTAGCAGAACAAAGTTCCAACTCATATGACATTGGAGTGGATGGCCCTCTAGGGATGTGAGAATACATCATGTTTACTTCAACTGGACCGCCATCTTGCGGAGGTTGTAAAACATAATCACTAATCTTGAAGAATCTTGACATGCCCAAGGTTGTGTTAAGGTATTCAACACCCTCTACAGATGAATCTTGTGGAGTCAAAGTTACAACCAAATAAGATGTTAAATCCAAATCTGGTGTTTCGTCTTCTGCAAGAACAGTGAACTCAAAACTGACATTTGAATTACGTGGCAAAGTAAGTTGAGAGGGACCCTCAATAAATGACCAGTCATCGCTAGTTGTGATGAAGCCAGGTTTGAATATCTCATAAGTTAGGTTGACTGTTACATCTTTATTTCCAACATTAACTATTGTAGCTTCCCAAGTTCTATTGCTTTGCCTACTGAATTCCATCTCATTAGGCCATTGCTTTACATCGAGCATAAACATCGGAGAAATTACTAATTTTACATTTGCTATTCCGGCAGTAATGTTTGTTGAAGGATATGCCAACCTGATTGTTAGATTATGGATTGAACCGTCATCTAAATCTTCGGCATCTGCGATATCAGGAACCGTTACCGTTACGCTGCCTTGAAGAACTTGATCTTTAATCAAAGTCATTGACTGCGTCTCAGGGACGACATCCCAGCCGCCTTCAACACTAGTGATAACATCAAAGTTTTCTGCCAAGTTACCAAGATTTGTGACGGTGAAGTTTACTATTTGTTCTTGGCCGGGTAAAACTCCCATTTGAGCAGGTGCATCAATTAGCAGAGAACGTTGTTCACTTACATTTGCCACAATATTAGCAGACAAATTCACACCCGTATCGGTAGAAACCCAAACCGTCGCCATGTAAAATGTATCAGAATCTGCCTCTAATGCTGCGCTCATACGAACCTTAATTGAATCCTCGAAGCCTGGTGCGATAAGTATTTGATTAGGTGATTCAAGACTAAACTCTACATCACCTGCTTGAGAATCATCCAGCCAAATTGAATAGGTCGCAGGTGCATTACCTGTGTTTGTAACATATACTCTAGTCAACGGAGTTTCCATCTGTGAGGCATTAATTGGAACCGTTTGATTAGTCGGAGAAAGTGTCGCATTGATGAAAGGACCTACTCTAATTTCAACTGTTTCAACACCGATAAGTAAACCAGTATCTTTGTCTTCTATTTTGATATTAATCGGTTGAATGGTATACGCTGGAGCAAAAGGATCTGTTGTCACTGTCAGCCTAAAGTTGGTAATGTGAGAATTACCAAGTATGGGATAATCCGCTACATCAGCAGAAAGGTCATCTATTGTGTTTGATGTTGATGTCGTAGTATTGAGAGATGTAATCCAACCATTAGGTAAGTCATCTAGTATTGATAACTGATATGAGGTCAAATCATTACCGGTATTTGCGAAAGCCAAGTCGAGCCCAGTTTCCTCTCCCAAAGGTACATCGAATGGGCCAAGGTCAAGGATTTCTGCATCTTGTATCGAAGGTACGACAATTGTCATATTTCTAGTAACTTCAGAAACCAATACATTAGGAATTGCCGGACCATTGAGTGTTGGCGTAGCAGTCAATGGTATTGTGATTGTGCCTGCTAGAGGGTAGTCGTCAGACGGGCCTTGAATACCTAAAGCAGCAGTCCTACTTTCGCCTAATGAAAGACCTGAGTAAGAGCCAGGAGAAATTATTGCAGACCACCTGTCAGCTTCAGAAAAACCACCGCTATTCAAGGCTGCAAAGGATATATTTCCAACTGTGAGTGTTGAGTCGATAGTGTTAGCAAAAGTACCGTCTAAGTTGTGCCTAACCTGTATTTCTAGAGGCCACTGTAGGTCTAATCCTTGACCATTCTTGGCTGCGATGACATCTTCTGTAGTTAGGTCTATTTGTTCTTCATTAAGGCCAGGGTCTACTACGATAACAGGCCTCACCTCTAATTGACTAGTAGATGTAGCAGGAAGCCCGCCATTAGTTGGGATTGCTTGAACCCACACATTTAGGACGTCACCAGCACGATTGTATTCAGAAATATCAATCGGCATTTGAATTGGAGGGACAGTTATTGCTACTGAGAATTGTACCACTTCCGAATCATTTACTATTCCAGTAAATGGTGTAGAAAGTTCGACTGACCAATTATTGGCCCCAACAGAAAGACCTGCTGTTAAAGAAAAAGACCCTGGTACATTTCCTGTGTTAGTAAGTGTAGCATTGAAATTTATTTCATTTCCTGGCGTGACCCAAGTAGAAGTTCCAGGCATCGTAATGGTGGCTTCATATAATTCTCCAGCCATTACTCTTGCCGATGTTGATAGCGTGTAGCCGTCTTGAACCGATTGTAAATCAAGAGTGATTGTGTCGATTTCAGAGCGTAGTGCACTTGATGGGACAGTAACTGGAACCAAGATTGTTGCGCTAGCCCCTGGAGAAAATACGGTTGTCGCTAAATTTGGAGAATGCGGTTGATTCCAACCAAGTACACTTGATACAGCAATTGAAAATGAGTCACTCAGAACTCCTTTATTTGTAACTATGAAAGTGAGAGTTGTTGTTAATCCTGGCTCGGTTGTTCTATCAGCTGGAGTAGATAGGTCTGCAATGTAATCAGAGAACTCAATGTCTCTTTGTTGGACTATTTCTGAATCAGTCCAACCACCTGTACCATTGTATATTACCGTGGCTGTAAGTGCCCAAACACCTGACATCAAACCGCCGTTGAATGTCGTTGACAAGTTTTTACTTACCGCTGGAACATATAGCGAACCAGGGGCCAGGTTGATTTCACCAGACCAAAATGTTTGGATATTAGCAGGATTTGATGCACTTATGAATTCTAGTTCAAAAACGGAAGATATAACTTTTATTCCGTTATTGATTACAGTTGCATTAAAAGTTTGAATGGCATTTGGGACTCTAGCGAGTGATGAGCCGCCAGTAGGTAGGGGAATGGAGTCACCAAGTGTTTCACCCTTCATGAAAGGTGGTGAAGACACATTGAAGTCAATACGCTTCTCATCATTAGCAGAATTGGCGTCAGTTCCTTGAGCAGTAACTCTTGCAAATAGTGTTTGTAAGTCGCCAGGAGATGCAGTCCATGCAATTAGAACAGGAGTGGCGGAAGATGTGCTTGGAATATTGCCTAGATTAATTGTCTTGACAATTGATTCGCCAGCCAGTGGAGAGCCTTGGTGGATCAGTGATACTGAAGCAACTCCACCTACCGAACCCGAATTGGAAACGACAATTCTTGCTACATGAGTCGCATTTTCAACTTCTATGTCATAGCCATCAACTACAGACCCTGCGCCATCCAAAGTGAATAGGGTCACACTAAAATCGGGATTAGCCCGACCCGCTGTATCTTCTCCTGCACTGACAAGTGGAGTTATTGCTGGAGCCAAGAATAACATTAGCACCATTATGCCAAATGTCATCTTCGATAGCATGTCACGCAGAAGCGCCACCCCCTGGTGCTTCGAAATTATCGATACGGACTTTCTTACCTTGGCGTTTCCACTGTGCTAGAAGTTGTTCTAGTAATCGGCCATGTTCAACATCAGTAATGCCAAGTCGTCTGCGCTCTTCCCAAAGTAAGAGTTGTTCAGTTTTTGTCAAAAGTGCATCTCTAAGATACAACTCAAGAGTTCTTCGATACGCATCTCTATCTGAAATGGCATAGACTATTACATCGCCAGGGAGTTGGTCTGCACGGTTCTGTATAATATTTCCAAGCGTTAGTGCCTCATCATAAGATAAGTTGCGTTTATCCAATTCTGCTTGAATTGAACTGGCTATTTCTTGGAGTTCATACTTGCCTGGAGCGCGCTGAATTTGTTTTAACAACCGGCGGGCCTTGCGAGACATACGTAGACCTACCATGACATATCCTTGAACAAGGCAGTTCTTGAAAGAATCGGTCACGACCACATCAATTAAGCGGAATGCATGAGTTTTTAATCAAATTGCATAAACAAAGCATTAAGAGCCTTTTTATGATTGGTTTTTGCAATTTAACTGCTATTTTTTTCCAAAAGAGACAAAATCTTGTATTTCGAAAGAATGCAACCTTTGATGAGTGATAAATGTCACGAATATCTATGTCCGAAGTAACTACCTTACAAGTTGACCAGCCAGCGCCCAGATTTTCTTGTCTTGATTCCAAGGGAAATACTCACGACCTTGAGTCATACATGGAAACAGGAAAAACTGTGATTTTATATTTCTATCCAAGAGATTCCACTCCAGGTTGTACAAAACAAGCATGTGACTTTAGAGATTCGATGGCCAGACTTAACCAAGGCGACTACATCGTCCTAGGTGTTTCCAAAGATTCAGCAAAGTCTCATGATAAATTCATTTCCAAGAAGGAACTTAATTTCCCGCTTCTAATGGACGTAGATGGCGCTCTACACGAAGCATATGGGACCTGGCGACTAAAGAAAAACTACGGTAGAGAATACATGGGGTGCGCTCGCTCCACCTTTGTGATCAATCCTGAAGGAAACATTTCTTGGGTTAGATATAACGTCAAAGCAAAGGGCCATGTAGAAATGTTAATGCGCGAACTAAGTGTTGAATGAGGTGAAAAAATGGGTCAACAAAACCCTGAACGTGAGAACAGGATATCATTGCCACGCAATAGTGTTGCTTGGTCTCCATGCATGATTGGAGAAAATCTATCTCACGGCAATGACTGTTCTATTGGCTCACTAGCACACATTGGCAGAAATGTTTCAATGGGCGATGGGTGTCGAATTCAAGGTGGAGCATACATTGCAGATGGCTGTACTCTTGGAAATATTGTTTTCATTGGACCAAATGCTACACTTCTAAATGATAAATATCCACCATCTGGTGATTCCAAATATTGGTCACCGGTTAAAGTCGGTGATAATGCTGTGATTGGAGGAGGTGCAACTGTAATTGCAGGATGCATAGTTGGTAAACAAGCAGTACTTGGTGCAGGTTCAGTTCTTACAAGGAACCTGCCAGACGGTGAAGTATGGGCGGGTAATCCGGCTAAATTCATGATGAGCAGAGAACAATATAATTCAAAACGGGAAAACTCATGAGCAAATTTAGCAGGTGATTAGATGGACAGAAAAGGCATAGTAGCAGATTTCCTTCAGCGGTGTATTGATTATTCTGAAGCTTCCATTACTCGCAAGCAAGAAAGAGGCGATACCGAAGAAATCGATTCGTGGAAAACCTATCAGGAATTCACTAAGCACGCCTTGATGGAGATTCACACTGGTAAACTGGATTTATGGTTTGAAAATCAAAAGCCTACAGAATTAAAACAACCAAAAAGAATCGATGTGCAAGCATTAGAACATAAAGAAAGAGCAGAATGGTTATCTGGAATCCTTTCACCGCGCCCGCTAGTTCTTGCTTCAACCAAAAGTAGTGAGGGCTTGGGCAATCTTGCACCGCTTACCTCTGTAATGGCTGTTTCAACAAAACCGCCATTGATGATTGCCTCACTAAGTCAAGATAAAAATGGTCGCCAAAGAGACACAATGAACAATCTTCGTGAAACTAAGAAAGCAATTTTACACATGATGCCAAGTACTCTTGATGCGGTAGATTGGGTAGATAATGCTGGTTCACCAATACCACCTGGTGAAAGTGAGTGGGATTTGACAGGACTTGAGGCGAATGAAGATGAACCAATGTTAGTCAAACAGGCTGTTGCTGCGATAGAGGTTGAATATATCGAGGAAGTTAAACTACCTGATGCTGTTGCTAAATTAGTAGTACTCAAAGTCACACACATATGGACCTCTCTAGACCAGGCTCCATTATCAGGGTTGGATGTTTTGTGCCAGCATGGACTTGATCGTTTGACTCCTTCACCAGAAAATTGGGCCAAAACAATTGACAAACACTATGGCTGAATCAATTTTCTGTTAATTCATTCCACATTTTTTGGAGGCCTTGTTGTAAATCAACGGTAGGTTGCCAACCAAGTATTTGTTTTGAAGTTTCAATATCGGGTAAGCGCCTTTTGCTGTCGCCAAAGTATCCAGTGCCAAATTCAATCCTAGAGTCGTCTTTACCTGAAGCATTTACTACTTTTTTAGCTAATTGTGAAATGGTTACTTCCTCGGTTGAACCGATGTTAAAAGCAATACCTGAAAGACTACTTCCGTCTTTTCCTTTGTCCATTAAACCTGCTTTGACAAAGCCATCAGTCACATCATCAATCCACGTAAACGAGCGAGTTTGAGAACCATCGCCGTGAACAATAAGAGTTTCATCGTTGAGTAATTTATGGAAAAATATCGATACTACTTGCCCATAATCATCTCCAACTAGTCGAGGACCATATGCATTAAATGGCCTAATAATCCTAACATCAAGACCTTCTCTTACAGCATGCTGACAAGCAACTTCATCGAGATATTTACTGGCCCCATATGAATGTCGTTGATGTTGAGCAGGGTCGGTAAATTGCATCATGTTTCCATCTCTAATCGGTTGTTCTAGCGCTTCGCCAAATGCTTCAGGAGATGAGGCTAAGACATATCTGGCATCATGGGCCATCGCTAATTCCAATGTTCTAAGAGTGCCATTGATATTGACATCAATAACAGAATGTGCCGCTTCATGAAACCATTTTGTTCCATTTACAGCCGCTAAATGGAAAACTAAATCTAATCCGCCAAGAATCTCGACTACACTATCTAGAGCATCAACTTCCCTAACATCAGCGTGGATGAATGTAAAATTATCATTATCCATTAATCCTGTTAAGTTTTCCTTAGTACCCCTAAAAAGAGAATCGAGAGCCACAACATTGTGCCCCATTTCGATTAGAGAATGACACAATGAAGAGCCAAGAAAACCAGCGCCACCGGTGACAAGGATTCTTAATTCTGTCATATTTCCACCTAGTTAGAATTACGCTCAAGAATCTTTACGGTGATAATTCCATCTTTACGATTCATCTCAATAAGGTCACCGTCATTGATTTCCATACAGGGATCTTGGTCAAAACCATGCCCGTAAGGAACGTCCAACAATGAACATGCAGGCAAAGTTAGAGGGCAAACATCTCTGTTGATTATTGCTTTAGGGCCTTTTCCGGTGTATACAAGACCCATCAAAACAAATGGCGCCACAGTAGAGCCAGAGCCTTTTGGATATATTAGAATCGTATCTTCTATCGCTCTTCCATCAAGTGGATGGCCTGTTTCTTCAATCACTCCGCTATCTCGGTTGACATATCCAAGATATGTTATTGGCACATCGCTAACCATCGCTCGTCCACTTACTGTAAAGTCAGTTTGGCTTTCTAATCCTGCACCGATTAAATTACCCAGTCCGCTCTTATGTGTCTTTGCAGATTTGTGTTGAGGCTGTGATTTGCTCACTAAAACAGGAGTTGGACCAGCAGAAAGCGAGGGGTCAAAGGCGTGGGCAACACAATCTTGAATCGACATTACACTGGTAGGTAATCGATTTAGTCCACTGGTCAAATAATGTTCTGCCTTAAGCGAATTAGTTAGAAGATGATTGTAATGTTCTCTATTGTAAGGTGTCACTTCAGGGCATGTATCTCGTAAAATCACCGCCCCTGCATCTTCAAGAATATCGAGGCTTCCATCCCCTTTAGCGAGGTCGAAATTTGCTTTACTAGTGAAAACCCATAACCTTTCATCCGGAATTTTTTGACCCATTTCTGCATATGAACGAACTGCAGATGCGGTTCTTCGAATTTCTTCAGCGCTAGCCTGAGGACATCCAATCACTATCAAATCGACTTGCCCCCTAGGTGCTAAATCCTCATATCGGGCTTGCAATTCATTCTCACCAAAAGTCAATTCACCTTGCCAGCCACCTTCAGGGGCGGACCAAGAACCATCTTCATTCAGTGAAAGTGGAGGGTCAACAGAATGACCTTGAGCCCATAGCATAGGAGTTCCATAATTTGCTGCTGCGGATGTCAACGCTTTTTTGGAAGCAAAAGATGCATGAGATGGCAAGCCAAGAATCAGTGGCATTGGACCCCAAGGAAGTTTCCAGTTTGGCAAAACTTGTTTACCAATCCAATCTCCAAGAATAGACCAATCAGACAAGTTGTTTAGTTCACAAGTAACTTCGACGATGATGTTTGGTATACGATTCTCCTCGAGATGTAGACCCCACCTTGGTGCAAACCCAGTTAGTGCTGTGGCAAGAGCCGATAGGCCAGATTCACGATTAGTGATTAGTGAAGTCCAAGAATTGGAAAAACATACAGCGTTTGACTCTGCCCAAGATGCAATGCCTGATTCTAATTCAATTCCTCTATCATATGGAGTACATGATAGGGTCGCCTCGATTCCAAGTTTTTGATAGGCATGGATAATTTCAAATTGCTGTTCCAAGAAATTAGGTAATGCAATATCCATTTCTTTCATTCTTTCTTTATCGCAACCTGCAGCATTTAGAGTTGTAGGAATCACAACTTTCCCATCATCATCACCAGATAAATCTGAAAGAAAACGACGCAAACCATGACCGCCTGTAATTACAGATACTCCTGAAACATGTGCATTATCAACTTCAATAAATCCATCAGAGTTAGCAGTATAAGCCAAATCTACAACCAACCTAGCAGCCTTTTGCCGAGTTGAACCCTCCTCTCCACGTAGTTGCGCGGAAAGTCTTGCGGGCAGGTCCATGTTTGTGGGAATAGGTCGAGATTCATGAATCCACCCCCTAACAAGTTCATCCAAAGTAGGAAAATTAACCGAAGGTTTTGATACCATTGAGGGTGTTAGTTAATTTCATGACTAACCCTCAAACACAGGATAGACTAGCCCCTATTGCAGGAGAACCTGCCATTGCTCAACCATACAAGAACATCCCCTCATTAACAGAAAATAGAGCAAACCTTTCAGATTCATTTGAAAGTCAAAATCAAAACGAAGCAACACCCCAAAAGCCTCGGTCGAAATATTTAGCCTTCTTCCAAGTAATTCTCATAGTATTAGCATTAGCACTATCAACATATTCGATTCTATTAACCGATTCACTGGAAGTCAAAGAAGCCAACTTAGATGGCGAAGGAAACGAAGTATTAGTCAGAACCGAAGGAAGAGAAGCAGACCATATTTGTACCGAAGGAGGTGCTGATATCTTTATTGGAAATGACAGTAATAAAAATGGTATCTTAGAAGAGTCAGAGGTCACTTCAACAACTAGACTTTGTCATGGTAAAGAAGGTTTGTCAGGGCCGCAAGGAGCGCCAGGCCCGAATGGATTTAGTGGCGTAAACAGCATTATTGAAACACAGGAAATAGAATTAGGAAATGTAACTTGTAATTATGGAGGATTATTGATAAAAAGTGGATTAGATAATAATTCCAATGAAGTCTTGGACCCTGAAGAAATTACTGATGAAGAAATCCTATGTGATGGTCAAATTGGTAGTAATGGGATGAATGGAACACAAGGTGCACCTGCCTTGGTGGAAAAGAGTAATCCTCCAGCCTACCTGTGTTCAAATGGAGTGGTACTCGAATTTGGTGTTGATGATGGAACTGGCCAGGCAGTAGCAATGGATGGAATTTTACATTTAGATGAAGTTCGCGAAACCTTGAACATCTGTTCTCAACCACTCAATAGTGGATTAATCAGTGACTTTTCATTGGGTGTGACAAATGGAATGAATACTGCTTGCGATTCGATGAACTGGTTAGAAAGTAGATCGATACTACTCAGCGCCGGTAGTGACGGAATAAATGGATGTGAATTATGGACTAGCATGGCAACATTCTCTTCAACTTCATTACTAATTGACATCAATCCATCTGGTGACTCAACTCCTGGATTATGGATGGGTATGCAAGAACTAATCAACGATGAAAATGGATTGGTATTCTTTGATGCTGATGATGGAGTTAATGGTCGAGAGATGTGGGTCAGTGATGGCACAGTAGGAGGAACTCAAAGAATAACTTCGCTTAATGGACCAGGAGATGGTTTGAAAATTAGTTCTAAAATGTCACCTTGGATGAATGGTATGGTATTTACTGATGTTGAAAATAAATTTATCTGGAGTAATGGTAGTACTACAGTAGAATTATTCGATGCTCCATTCTTTTCCACTAGTATGCAACTAATTCTAGATTCAACTGCATCTGATATTTCAGTTCATTCTCTAACAAAAATGTGGCCTAGTGGAACAGGTTTGTGGTTTTCAGCAGCCACTGTGGCAGAAGATTTCGAAATGCATCATATATCCAATACGGGAGTTTTAACTTCTTGGAATCTAAACATCCTTGAAGGCAGTATGCCAGATTCTTTAATTACGCATGGAGCGAATAATATCGTGATTGCCGAAGATGGCAATAATGGCCGCCAGTTAGCACGTCTAAATTGGGATGGAACTCATAATTGGTTGACTTCTTTGACCTTGCAAAGTAACGGGGCTTCAGCTACTAATGTCGGTTCTAGTTTGGGATTAAATCTAATTGGAGACATATTGATTTTCGATGCCCAAACCAGTGGAGTAGATACAACTCTATGGGGATTTAACATTACAAGTAATGCCGCTTTGGAATTATCTAATTCAATTCTAGCACCGGGTGAGAACTCGGGGGCTGTAGTTCTTGATGGGAAAATTTGGTTTGATTGTGTGACTACTACTACTGCAACCGAATTATGCTATAGCGACGGCACTGTATCGGGAAGTAAAATGGCATATGAATTCCAACCTGGAATTAGTAGTTCTGATATTCGAGACTTAGCAGTGGTCAATCAACAATTATTGATTATCGCAGATGGTGAGGTGAATGGAATAGATTCTGGTCATTGCTTATGGACACTAGATAGTCAAACTTTGACGGCAAGTATCGTCATTGACCCGTGGGTTGGCGTTGGTAATAATTCTCAATCTGGAACTTATGGAGAATTAGAAATCTCTGATGAAATCGTATTCTTTATCGCCAATAATGGACTTAATGGACATGAAATCCATTCATGGAGTCCTTTAGCACTAAGTGATGACTGGTTGATTTGGAATTAATCAATTCACTCTATCAATACAGTATGGGCATGAGACTCCAACCTCATAATGTTCTGATTGTTGGTCTTTTACAAGCAATGGATTTCTACATGCAAAGCATTGTGCAACTTCTGTCTCATCTAATTCAGGATTTACTGCAACTCTATGGTCGAAAACGAAACAATCTCCGTTCCAATAATCTCCGCCAACTTCTTCAAAATAGCCAAGTATGCCACCTTTTAATTGCTTGACATTGGAAAACCCTGCATCCAACATTACGACACTTGCTTTCTCACAACGAATACCTCCAGTACAGAACATTACAACTGGAGTATCTTTCAAATCCTCTGACATTTCGCCAACTGCTCTAGGGAAATCACGAAAAGATTTGATGTCCAACTCAAGTGCATTTTCAAATGTCCCTATCCTACATTCATAGTCGTTTCTTGTATCCAAAACTAGAACTTCTTTGCCTTCATCTAACCAATTTTTGAATTCGGATGGAGTTATTTCTTCTCCTGTGAATTCTGCTGGTTTTATGTGGTCAAGGCCGATTGAAATAATTTCTTTCTTTAGACGTACATTCATTCGATTAAATGGCTGATAGTCGGTATAAGAAATTTTTATTGTTAGATCTTTGAACCTTTGATCTTGGTCGAGATATTGGATAAAAGAATCGATGGCTTGTTGAGGGCCTGCTAAGAAGAAATTGATTCCTTCATGAGATAGTAAAATAGTTCCTTTCAAATTTAACTTGGCGCAGATATCTCTAAACGGTTGTCTAAGTTCATCCCTATCGGGAAGATCAACAAATCGATATCCTGCTATATTGAGTATGTCGCCGACCATGATTGAGCGTGGAACCACTGACTTTTGATTCCATCGTTTGATTCTTTCACTTGCGCCAATCATGTTTGGAGGCAAGTGGTCTACGCCATCCTTGCCCAAACGCCCGGCTAGAAACTCTTGGGGCTGGAGACATTTGCCAGCGCTTGTGTTCATTACGCTCCAATCTAGTTAGAACTTCAAGAACCGTTTCGCGTTCAAGACCGTGTTGTACTATTTGTTCAGCATCCATCGAGTGTTCGATATGTAATTTCAAGATTTCATCTAGAACTGAATAGGGCGGTAAGGTGTCTTCGTCTTTTTGACCAGGGGCCAATTCCGCTGATGG
>Ga0066862_10000103_pt1 | contig 30427 bp, 27 predicted proteins | sample ETN02SmetaG_FD_66431 | JGI IMG/M metagenome (GOLD analysis project Ga0066862, IMG submission 66431) | Marine microbial and viral communities from oxygen minimum zone, Eastern Pacific Ocean - ETNP2014F10-02SV255 | ecosystem: Environmental > Aquatic > Marine > Oceanic ... | reverse complement strand
GTAGAACGGTGGCTGTACACCACTCCTTTGGGATTACCTGTCGTGCCGCTCGTGTAACACATCGAAGCTGCCTGTGTTTCATCCTTCACTTCAAAATTCACCGGTGAAGCAGAAGAAAGTAGTTCCTCATAATTCAGCACCCTCGGGTCATCAGGAACTTCACCCTCACCATCGTCCATGACTATTAGATGCCTAACGGTTTCCAGTTGGTCGACCAAGGGCCATAGAAGAGCCATGAGCGAACGATCAACAAAAATGACTTCATCTTCAGCATGGTTGGCTATGTAAACAATCTGATCCGCGAAAAGTCTGATGTTCAACGTGTGTAGGACCCGGTTGGTGCAAGGCACCGCAAAATAAAGTTCAAGATGCCGAGCTGTGTTCCAAGCAAACGTCCCTACCCTCCCGTATTCACTCACTCCAAGATCAGCAAGCGCTCCACCAAGGTGGCGGCTGCGATCCGCCCATTGGCCGTAATTGCTTCGCTCAATCCCTGTCGCTGTAGCAGTGACCAGTTCCTTATGAGGAAACAGGCTTTCCGCTCGTCGAAAGAAAAAATCAAGGGTGAGAGGGGTATCCATCATTGTCGACTGCATAAGTCAAATCTAGGAGATGACTTCGCTTACGGCCACATCCGCGTAGGGTGAAACTTAGAAATGACTGAACCCGAACTTCCCAGAACTCAACTAGATGCCACGGATCGGCGCCGAGCGAAGCAGCTGGCCGCGTTTCCCCTCGCTCTCGCGTTAGCGGCATACATCGGACAGATATTGACGAGTTCCTTGATCACGTCTCAACCCTTGGTGTTGATCTCCTTGAACGCGACGGATCCGATGTTGCTCCTGGCAGCCAACCAGTCCAGTGCTATGGCGTTCCTAATCGTTGGTTCTATCCGGTTATTCGCCCCAGATTTATTTCTCCACCAACTCGGATGGGAGTTCGGTCCCGCAACAAAGACTTACCTAAGTAATGAACTGGGACCCCAAAGCACTCTTCTACGCACAATTGCGGCACTGGAGCGTTGGTTTCCTCGCGTCGGCTGGATGCTGCTTTTCCTTGTTCCTGGCTACCCAATGTGTTTGTTGGCAGGCATCGCGAGAATGCGACGCGTTCCTTTTGTCATCGTCAATTTGGCTGGGACTTTCTCTCGACTATTGCTTATCTATTGGGTGAGTTCAGTTTTCGAAGGGCCCGTCGGAACGATTGTTAGATTTATAAGTCGATTCTCGCTGCCCTTTACCTTCGCAATGGTTCTTCTCGTGATGCTTCAAAGTAGACGGAAAATGAACAAAGCGGCCGAGTCTTAGACCCCTTCAGACATTGTCGATACCGCTCCATGTGGGCATGCTGGGTTGCGCGCCAACAGAAGTCACTGCGACAGCCCCAGCACGGACTGCAATTAAAGCAGCAGCTACAGGGTCTTCTGTATCAACGAAAGCTACCGAAAAGGCGCCCACAAACGCATCGCCAGCACCTGTGGGATCAACTACTTCTACGTCAGGAGCTTCAATTTTCGTTACGTCCGCACCCACTCTTACCTCACACCCATCGGCTCCTAGAGTGGTGATCAGTACTGGCAACGATGCATCTCCCAACTGTTCCCCTTCATGACGGTTCACTATGACTACGTCAGCGAGAGGGAGAACACCAGCAGCAACTTCGTTGAACGGCGCTGGGTTAAAGATGACTTTGGTAGATGACGTGGCTGCGAGCAAAGCAGCGGTTCTTGCAGCTTCTACACCCACTTCGCCTTGTAAAAGCAACACATCGGCGTTCGAAATCTCAGGTCCCGCTAGCTCTACTCTCTCAGAATCAAGTTCGGCGTTAGCCCCCGCGATGACAACTATTGACACGTCTTCCGGGTCGATGGTGATGAGTGCCGTGCCAGTTTCTGTGCTTCCTCTATAAACATGGTTTCGGTCTACGCCAGCTGCATCTAATTCTGCGATGAGGTAGTCGCCTCTGCTGTCGGAACCGACACATCCGATCATCGTCACTTCAGCTTCCAATCGAGACGCCGCGACCGCTTGGTTGGCCCCCTTTCCTCCAGCGTTTTCTTCACATCTACTTCCATGAAGGGTTTCGTCACCTTGAGGACGTCTCGGAACCCACACGGTGATGTCGTAATTGAGACTCCCGACAACGACTACTCGAGCAGCCAAGGTTCAGATTCCTAAATAAGAATCGAGCCCGATGGTAACGCCTGGGTGTTCGTCAATAACTCTGCAGGCCAGCGTTATGCCACCCATGAAAGATGAACGATCCAAACTGTCATGACGCAGAGTCAGAGTTTCCCCATCTGTGCCTAACAGAACCTCTTGGTGAGCGACCAGGCCACGTAACCGAACTGAATGAACAGATATTCCTCCCGCTCCGACTCCCCCCCTTGAACCTGGAAGGGTTTCATGTTCAGTCGGATCAAGTCCCCACTCGCCCGAAGCTTCAGCCATACGTTCCAGCGTTCTCATTGCGGTGCCTGAAGGGGCGTCAATTTTCTTGTCGTGATGAAGTTCAATAATTTCCGCAGTAGGGAAAAACGGTGCAGCCATTTCTGCGAACCTCATTAACAGGACAGCTCCAATAGCGAAATTCGGCGCAATAAGGCAGTTACTGGAAGTGAACAAGGTCCGAAAATGAGAAAAATCTTCCTCTCCTAAACCGCTGGTTCCAACTACAGCATGCACCCCATTTGCGGCGCACCACTCGACATTGGCTCTCGCCGCGTCCGCCACAGTGAAATCAACTAAGACGTCTATATCTGAGGAACTCACATCATTTAGAGAAGCCACCACTGTGGTTGAACCAGTCGAGTCCTTTTGCCCCGGAGAAGATGGGTCGATCGCTGCAACAAGATCCAGTTCTTGGTCATCAACGACTGCTTCGCAAACTGCCGATCCCATTCGGCCTGCTGACCCTATAACTGCTACACGCATAGATACGGTCCCTTCTCAAGGACCCAAAACAGTGTGAGCCCTGCCTCCATTGTGGAGGACAGGGCTCACAGTTGAACTATCTATTTTGAAATATGCCGTATTTCAGGCAATCAAATGAGTTATCGACGGCTGCGTCGACGTCGACGACCTCGGCCATCATCTTTGGGCTCGGGACCCATATCTCCGTAGAGATCTTTCGCTGTCTCAGAGAAGTGTTCCTCAAACGAGACATACTCCCGGGCACTGGATGAACCATTTTCATCAGTCGAAGATGTTTCTGCCGTTGTCTCTTCCGTCGCTGATGACTCCGGTTTACTCTCAGCATCATCGGCTGATTCGCTAGTCGTTTCTGAGGGAGCTTCCTCCGACTGAGCAGCGGGTTCTCCAACCATCGACAATGAAAGTTTTCCGTTCGGGTCAATGTCATCGACAAGCACCTTTACCGAGTCTCCGACGTTTAACACTTCTTCGACCTTATCGAGCCTTCGGTCACCGCCCAGCTTGCTGATATGAAGCAAACCATCCGTGCCTGGCAAGATATTGACAAAGGCTCCAAATTTCGTGATGTTGACAACGCGGCCGTCGTACTCCGCTCCAACATCAGCGGTTGGTGGGTTCACGATCAAACGAATTTGCCGTTCAGCCTCCACTACCTTGTCACGATCAGGCGAACCGATACTTACGACACCAACAGTTCCATCATCATCGACAGAGATATCTGCACCTGTCTCTTCTTGGATGGTGTTGATGACCTTTCCCCTAGGGCCGATAACTTCACCGATCTTGTCGATTGGTATGTCGAAGCTGACGATTTTCGGGGCATTACCCCCGACGTCGGATCGTGGTTCTGAAATTGCTTCATTCATAACCGCGAGTATTTGCATCCGGGCTTCTCGCGCTTGCGAGAGGGCTTCAGCAAGTACTTCTGCAGGAATGCCGTCAATCTTGGTATCGAGTTGAAGAGCTGTTATCGCATCTTCGGTACCAGCGATTTTGAAGTCCATATCTCCAAAAGCATCTTCAGCTCCCAAGATGTCAGTGAGAGTCACATATTTACCTTCGGCGTAAACCAAGCCCATGGCAATTCCAGAAACGTGGCTTCGGATCGGCACTCCGGCATCCATCAATGAAAGCGAGGATGCGCAGACCGAACCCATTGAGGTCGAGCCATTTGATGACAGGACATCTGAGACCAATCTCAGAGTGTAAGGAAACTTGTCCTTCGATGGAATCACTGACAACAAGGCTCTTTCGGCTAGTGCCCCGTGCCCAATCTCTCTGCGCTTGGGGCCACGCATAAATCCAGCTTCACCAGTCGAAAATGGTGGGAAGTTGTAGTGGTGCATGTACCTCTTACGGTCATTCGGGTTGAGTGTGTCGATGAGTTGTTCCATTCGACTCATACCCAACGTTGTGACATTTAATACCTGTGTTTCACCACGTTGGAACAAACCCGACCCGTGTGCCGTTTCGCCTACATAAGCGACCTCAGCTGACAGCGGACGTACCTCATTCGTAGCTCGACCATCAATACGAAAGCCGTCTTCTGCGATACGTCTACGTACGATTTCTTTCGAAACCGACCGCACTGCGGCACCAATTTGTTTTGCTGCATCAGCAGTTTCTGAGAACTCTTCTTCAAGTTGAGTTCGTATTTCAGCAGTGACTTCACCCTGGCGAGCTTCGCGTTCTGCTTTGTCGCCAATTGCCATTGCTTCAGTCAGTTGAGGAGTCGCTACAGAACGAACCCTCTCTATGATTTCATCGCTGTAGTCAACACTCTTAATCCATTGGAGTTCTTCAATGTCTCCAACCTGATTTCGTAATGCTTTTTGAAGTTCGATGACATCATCAATCCACTGCTTTGAAGCTTCGAGACCCTCAGCAAGGACTTCCTCTGTGACTTTCGGAGCTCCATCGTCGTAATACTCGAAAGCTCGCTCAGTTCCTCCAGCTTCGACCATCATGATGGCGATATCGCCATTTTCAAGTTGGCGGCCTGCGACGACCATTTCGAACGTCGACTCTTCGCCTTCTTGATATGTCGGGAATGGGATCCACGAACCTTCGGTGCTGTAGGCGATACGAACAGCAGCTATAGGACACTCGAACGGTATTCCACTTACCCAAAGCGCCGCTGATGCACCGTTAAGTGCAATTACGTCGTATTGGTTTTCGCCGTCTACACCAAGAATGGTTCCAACGACATGTGTCTCGTGCCGGTATTCAGCAGGAAAGTTAGGACGTAACGGTCGGTCGATCAGTCGACAGGCGAGAATTGCATCATCTGAAGCACGTCCCTCCCGACGAAAGAAAGAGCCGGGAATTCGCCCCGCTGCATACATTCGTTCTTCAATATCTACTGTCAGTGGAAAGAAGTCGGCACCATCACGAGGTTTACTCGATGCTGTCGCAGTCACTAAAACCTGCGTAGAACCTATTCTTGCTGTAACAGCTCCATTCGAAAGCCCAGCTAATTTGCCGGTTTCGAATGAAAGGGTTTTGTCGGTACCTGAAATCGGGCCCGATACGGAAATGGCATCAGCCATAGTTTTCTTCTACTCCTTCGGCGAGACCTTCTCGCCATAATTTGCATTCAGTTGGTAGACGTCGGCCACTCCGGTTTAAGTGAGGGAGCGACGACAACCAATTGCTGCTGAATTGGATTATTTGTGAGCTTCGATCGATAGTGACGTCAGTAGCCCGGAGGCCAGCTTTATCACTCAGCGACGTAAACCGAGTTTGGCAATTAACTCTCGGTACCGCTCAACGTCATTGTTGTCGAGATAATTCAATAGTCGGCGACGGCGTCCTACAAGTTTCAGTAGTCCTCGTCTGCTGTGGTGGTCCTTTTGGTGGTTCTTCAAATGTTCAGTGAGATCGTCTATCCGGTCAGTGAGAAGCGCTACTTGTACTTCTGGCGAACCCGTGTCGGTGTCGTGTTGTTGATGCGCCTTCATGGTGTCGGATTTTTCGGCCATATGTTTATTTCCTCGGGTACAACTTCGGGCCGCTTCGTGGTAAGTCTGGCGGCTGGCCGGCGCGAAGGTTACGCGCCATTTGGCATTCTAACAGCCAAGTTCTCACTTCATACAGGCCTGACGTGTTGGGGGTTCCGCTCACTCAGATAGGCACTTAGCGGCATCTGCCACATCTTTGACGAGTTGCTCTTTTAGTGCCTCAATGCCATCAAATTTTCTTTCACTCCGTAATCGACGAACAAACCGCACCTTCGCCGTCTCTCCGTATAAGTCGCCTCTAAACCCAATTAAATGAGCTTCAATCAGCGACCGGTCTGCATCCTCGTAAAACGTTGGCCTTGCCCCAATGTTGACTGCCGCTGGATATTGCGCGCCATCGTCACGGATGTACCAGGCTGCATATACCCCATCGGAAGGAACCTGCAAATCACTGGTTGTCGGTATGTTCGCGGTAGGGAACCCAATGGTGCGTCCTCTTCTGTCGCCGGGAGTTACAACACCCCTAACTTCAAACGGTCGTCCCAAAAGCCTGTGGGCTTTCTCCACGTCCCCATCAGACAGCGCTGTTCGTATCGAAGTAGAAGAAATCACTTCTCCTTCCCCAGTCAGTTGTTTCACCAGGGGAAGTCCGATTACTTGGTAGCCGAATTCTTCACCGACTGCGCCGAGAGTTTGGACACTACCCCGACGCCCTTGTCCAAAATGAAAGTCCGCCCCAACGACAACTGCTCGAGCCTGAAGACAATCGACAAGCACTTGGCGAGCAAATATTTCAGCGGGAACCTCAGCCTGTTCGGGGGTGAATTCAACGACGAGGGTGTAGTCGACTCCGGTTTCTGCCAAAAGTTCCAACTTGTGATCTAAGTCGCACAGGAGCAGCGGAGCTGATTCGGGCCGCACGACTGTGGCCGGGTGTCGGTCAAATGTGACTACCGCTGTAGCACATCCACGTTCTGCTGCTAGCCGATGCATTTCCGAAATGATGGTTCGATGACCTCGGTGAACACCATCGTATTCTCCGACGGTTACTACGCTGCCCTGCTCCAAAGTCGGTGACCAAGCTAGGTCGCGAATGATCTCCACAAGGTCAAGTTACCGGCAAGCTCGCCTTAGTACGACCCACAATCATCAATAGATCTTCGGCTGCATTGGCCCACACTTAGTTAGGTAAAACAACGCCTACGACTACTCGGTCATCAATTTTCTCGTGCACCGCTATCAGATTTTCGGATGAGTCAGTTAATGCCCACGGACCAGCACCTGCCATTCGTTCCTGACGTAATCTGCCACCGTTTTGCACTACCGCTACCTCTTGGTCGGTCAGCACCATCCGGTCCAAACCCCGAACTAACTCGAGAACCGGTTGCAACGGCGCTTCAAGAATTGCATCGCTTTCTTGAATTCCGAAGACCCCACTTTGAATTCTGCGGAGGTTACGGATGTGAGCCCCACCTTGAAGTGCTGTTCCAAGATCGGCACCCAAGGTTCTTATGTATGTGCCAGCAGAGCAGTCGATGACAGCCCTCCAGATCAGCGGATCAGCCGTAGCTTGGATGTCAAACTTTCGTATGGTCACAGAGCGAGCTTCACGTTCTACCTCCTTGCCTTCGCGAGCAAGCTCATGCAGCCTTCGACCTCCAACGCGGCGAGCTGACACCATCGGCGGGATTTGTTCAATTTCTCCTGTAAGCACTCTCGCAGCTTCAGTGACTTGGGTGGCCTCAACCAACATTTGATGTTCCGCTACTACTTGACCTGACGAGTCAAGAGTGTCGGTTTCGATCCCCAGAACTATCTCAACTTCATACGTCTTGAACGAAGACATTGCGAAGCGCAGCAACCTGGTCGCATTCCCTACCCCAACGACGAGTAGACCGGTGGCGTCAGGGTCCAAAGTGCCTGCATGACCAATGCGTCGTTCTCCAAACCGCTTACGTAACTGAGCGACGACGTCGTGGGACGTCATTCCAGCCGGCTTATCAATGAGGACCATTCCATGAACGGTTGGCGGTCTACGTCCCATCAATCAGTTTCAGTTTGCCTATCTGAAGCATCTATTTGGAGTTCCTCCAGAATAGATTCGATCCGTCCAGCTTCTTGAATTGATCTATCTGGCTGAAAGTGAATGGCGGGCGTTCGACGCATTCTGGATTGATTTGCTAACGCTTGTTGGATTCTTTGTCTATGGGTTTCAAGTACTTCGATTACATCTTCGAGGTCATCATCTTCAGAAACATGGAACCAAACTGTCGCGTGCGCGAGTTCACGATCGACGTCGACTCCAGTTACAGACAGTAAGAAGAGCCGCTCATCGTCTATGCGCTCTAATTCACTAGCTACTATCTCTCGAACTAGTCCCGAAACCCGATCAGTTCGGTCATAGTTCTGTCCGGTTCTGCCCTGGCGACCCCGTTTTTTACTCATCGGTGAGCCTCTCGAGTCGATCTACTATCCGTCGGCTAGGCGATCGGGATCTCCCGCTCATCGTATGTTTCGATGACATCGCCTTCTTTGAGATCAGTGAAGTCTGACAGCCCTATTCCGCATTCCATCCCAGCTGTCACTTGTTTCGCTGGATCTTGGAAGTGACGGAGGGAGGCGACTTCACCTTTCCAGATGATGACCCCTTCTCGCAAGAATCTGACCTTGGCTCCATCGCTAATCGTTCCATTTTCAACGAAGCAGCCCGCTATTGGCCCGACACCTGAGATGCGGAAGACCTGCCGGACCTGAGCCTCGCCCGTGACAATCTCCTCAAATTCAGGTTCGAGCATTCCCAACATGGCGTTCTCGATATCTTCGAGCAACTGGTAAATGATTTCGTAAAGCCTAATTTCGACATTTTCTGCCTCTGCGGCTTCTCTAGCTTTGCGGTCGGGGCGAACGTTGAATCCCAAGATCGTTGCATTAGACGCAACTGCTAACTGGATGTCATTTTCGTTGACGCCACCTACGCCCCTACTCACAAATGCGAGTTTGACATCGTCGCGCTCAAGTTTACGCAAGCTCTCTGTGACTGCTTCCAGGGAGCCGTGAACATCCGCTTTCAAGACCAAATTCAATGTAGTTGCTTCACCAGCTTGGATTTGCTTGAAAATATCCTCAAGCTTGGCTCCTCCACCTCCAGAAGATGATGCTGTAGCCATGTTTGCTTGGCGCTGCCAATGTTCACGAGTATCAGCAACGCGACTCGCGGTCTTTTCGTCGGGCGCAACCGTGAACATGTCCCCGGACCTAGGAACTTCCGAGAGTCCTAAGACCTCGACCGGAGACGAGGGACCAGCTTCAGCTACAGCATTACCCTGATCGTCCACCATTGCTCGAACTCGACCCCACGCCGCGCCAGCAACCATGGGATCGCCGACCGAAAGAGTGCCTTGTTGCACAAGGACAGTAGCTACTGGTCCTCTTCCTTTATCTAGATTGGCTTCAAGAACAGTCCCTATGGCCCTACCGTCTGGGGTCGCTTGGAGTTCTTCAAGTTCGGCTACTAGAACAATCTGATCTAAGAGATCGTCAATACCTTCCTCCGTCATCGCTGACACGGGGACCGTGATGACCTCTCCTCCATATGACTCTGGGATTAGATCTCTTTCCGCTAATTGTGCCAACACCCGATTGGCGTCAGCGCCTTCACGGTCCATCTTGTTGATAGCTACGACAATCGGGACCTCAGCCGCTCGCGCATGGTCCATAGCTTCCAAAGTTTGCGGCATAACTCCATCGTCAGCCGCTACAACCAAAATTACGATATCTGTAGCTTGAGCTCCTCGAGCGCGCATACTCGTAAAGGCAGCGTGGCCTGGTGTGTCGATGAAGGTGAGCGCTTGGCCGTTCCTATCGACCTGGTATGCGCCGATGTGTTGAGTGATGCCCCCTGCTTCGCCGTCAACAACATTTGACGATCGAATACGATCCAACAACAAGGTCTTGCCGTGGTCAACGTGGCCCATGACGGTAACCACTGGCGGACGCGGAGCCGTCCCTGGGGCGTCAAGGTCAATATCTAGAGCCTTAAGAATCTCTTCTTCCTGTTCAGCGCCCGGGTCAACGAGCCGAATTTCTGCCCCTAATTCCGCGGCAAATAGCTCGACCATGTCGTCGGTGAGAGATTGAGTTGCCGTGACCATTTCTCCCTGTTGCAGCAGGAATCTCACAATGTCCGCAGCTGAGCGGTTTAATTTGCCAGCTACTTCTTGCGCTGTTGAACCTCGCTCAACAACGATCTCACCCTCAGGTATTGGGGCGTCGACTGGCGTATATGTTGCCAACTCTTGTGGCTGCAGCTCTTCTTGCTGACGTCTACGGCGCTTTTGTTTGCGGCCGCGTCTTTGCTGCTGAGGTCCGCCTCTCGGTCCCCCTGGACGACCTCCTGGACGACCTCCTGGACCATCGGGACCGACCGGTGGGCCTCCTGGACCTCCCGGACCACTGGAGCGACGTGGGCCACCCGAGCCGCTTGAACGGTCCGGTCCGCGCGGGCTGTCCGTCGAACGGCCCCCGGGCCGCGGGCTACTAGGAGCACCAACGTTGTCCGCTCGGCGCGCTCGTGGAGGTCCTGGTGGTGGGGGTATAGCTCTGCCAGAACCCGATTTCGGCGGAGCTCCTGGAGGCGGTGGAATGGGCTTTCCACTTCCAGAACGTGGGGGTGCTGGCATAGCGGGTGGTGGTGCCGCTGGCGCAGATCCTATGTCTCGATTGGTTTGTTCAGTCCGACCAACAGGCGCTTCCTCAGTTTTCGGTGCTGAACGAGCAGAGGGTTCTTCCGCCGTTCGACGGGCAGGTTCTTGACCACTGGAGGTGACCAAAGGGCGAGCCGGTGGTGACGTGGGCGCAGTCGGAGCAGTGTCTGTGTTCTGGGTGTCAGTCACCTCGGGTGAAGGAGCCTCTACTTCGGTGGGAGCTTGCGCGGCTGGTGCCTTCTTCGCTGGCGCTTTCTTCTTCGCCGGTGCCTTCTTCGCCGGTGCCTTCTTCGCTGGCGCTTTCTTCTTCGCCGGTGCCTTCTTCGCTGGCGCTTTCTTCTTCGCCGGTGCCTTCTTCGCTGGCGCCTGCTCATCCTCTTCTGGCTCAGGCGGCTGTTCTTCCCGTACTAGTCCGTCTCGCTCAGCTTTGCGTCGAACCCGGTCAGCTTGAGCAATTTGCACACTCGAGGAATGGCTTTTTACACCGATACCGAGCGCGTCGCAGAGCGCGAGGGTCTCATCGTTGGTCAGACCTAGCTCTCTTGCGAGTTCATATACCCGGGGATTCTTGGGCAAACGCGTTCCTTACTTGTCGTTTAGGCCGATAAGCGGCAGTGATAGTTCCTTATGTCATCCATCTTCGCAGACAACGACGAGGTTCCGGTAAATAACGGTGCTGTAGACCAAACAGCCACGCTACCGGGTATCTCGCCCGCTAGTGGTCAGTTGCTCGGCTGTTCTTCGTCTTGTTCAACGCTTTCTTGGTCTTGGGTTGTCTCTAAGGAGAGTTCTTCCTCTCCAGTTTCTTCACCGGGCAGGTCCTCATCGACGTTTTCTTCAACGGCGGGTGTCTCGTCGAGCGTTGGTTCGCTCGCACCTTCTTCAGTAGCTATCTCTTCGTCAAGATTGTCTTCGGAAACAGCTTCCTCGGCGGCGGTTGCCCAGTCATCAGCAGACATGGCTTCGCTTCCATCAGCTGGAACCCATGTCTGTTCACCTGTCTCGGCATCCGTGACCCACTCCCCTTCAGCCCAATCACCTTCTGCATAGGCATTTTCTTCATCGAGAATCTGGGTTTCGCTCTTGATGTCTATTCGCCAGCCAGTTAAACGTGCTGCTAGTCGCGCGTTTTGGCCTTCGCGCCCGATGGCTAACGAGAGCTGATGGTCGGGCACTACGACTTCAGCCACACCTTCAAGTTCATGGAAGCGAACCTCTCGCACCTTGGCTGGCGACAAAGCTTTAGCAACAAAGTCGTGCTGGTCTTCCGAAAAGGGCACGATGTCGATTTTTTCGCCCCTTAGTTCGTTTACAACCTGTCGCACGCGGGCCCCCCGTGCCCCAACACAAGCGCCGACGGGGTCAATGTTGGTGTCATTTGACCAAACAGCAATTTTAGTCCTGTGTCCTGGCTCTCTAGCGCAGGCCCTCATTTCAACTATTCCGTCACTAATCTCCGGTACTTCAAGTTTGAAAAGTTCACGGATCAACCCGGGATGGGTTCGTGACACTACGATCTGGGGGCCTTTGGCTGTCTTTCGGACCTCCACGATGTAAGCCTTTAGACGACTATTCGGTTCCGGCCTCTCGTAAGGGACTTGTTCCGACTGAGGAAGCAAAGCCTCGACTCGACCTAGATCTAGCAGCGTGTAACGCGAGTCTGTCTGCTGGATGATTCCGGTCACTATGTCACCTTCACGGCCCGCATATTCGTCATATTTCATGTCACGTTCGACTTCACGAATCCGTTGGGTCAAGACTTGACGCGCTGTTTGCGCGGCAATTCTTCCGAAGTTTTCAGGGGTGTCATCCCACTCTTGAACAACATTCCCTTCTTCATCAATTTCTTGAGCAATAACAGAAATGTTGAACGTCTCGTCTATGACAACGTAAGCGTCGTCAGCCGCTTCAGGCATTCTTTTGTAGGCCGATTCAAGTCCGTTCGCGACAGCCTCTAGGAGCAACTCGGTTGTCATTCCCTTTTCTGCGGCGAGAGCCTGGAGGGCTTCCATCATGTCCGGGGTAGTCATCGTCGACTTCCTCCCTTGTGGTTTTTATTAGATCCGTTTTTCGCCGCAGCTGTGCCCGGCTTCGGGGTAGGTCCCCATTCAAAGACTGTCCGCGCCTTTTCTACTTCGGTCACGTGAAGTTCGATTGCGCCCAGATCTGAAGTGTCAATGGTTAGCAAGCCGTCCGACACCGAGAGCAAGGTGCCGACGATTCGACGCCTGCCATCGGGCCCTGGGTTGGTTCGGACATTCACAATCTCACCTATCGCACCTGTGAAATGGTCTTCCTGTCTAAGGCGACGTTCAACGCCAGGTGTTGACACCTCCAAGGTGTATCGGCCCGGTATTGGGTCATGCTCATCCAAAACCGTGGAGACATCTCGACTGAGCTGCGATAGGTCATCAACGCCCAATCCGTCACCACCATCTACGAGAACGGCCAAAGTGCCGCCGCTTTGGTGGATGTCATACAAGCTGTGGCCAGAAGCTTCTACCACCGGCTGGACCAGCGAAAAAATTGGTTCAAGGTGATTTTGAGAGTCTGAGTTCATCACCCCTCCATTTCGCCATATTTGGGAGTTAGAGATTCTTCTGGGCCAATAAAAAGGACGTGGGCAACGCCCACGTCCAGCAAAAAAAGCTGACCTGTTGCAGCAATGTTATCAGTCTGTGACCACTAACCAACTTAGGCTCGATCGGCGGTGTGACTGTCCTATCGTTTCCGAATCATTTCAACTATCGCCTCTGCGTCGTTAACATCTTCACCTTGCAGTTCCAACAAAGCTGCCCTATCCGCTTCCGCTTCCGCCTCCGCTGATTTGTCTGCTGCAGCTAACGCTCCATCAATTCCCTCCGAAACGACTTTCTGCGCCCATTCAATCAACGCGTCAACCATGTGGTCCTCAGGTACCACTTTGACCACTTGACCTCGCACAAAAAGATGTCCTCTCTTCCGGCCAGCAGCAATACCTAAGTCCGCCCCTTTCGCTTCGCCTGGCCCATTGACTACACAGCCCATGACAGCGACCTGTATTGGTAAGTCAAGTTCAGTAAGGGCTTCTTGGGCCATCTCGGCTATCGAGATCACATCTACTTCGGCTCTACCGCAAGAAGGACACGCAATCAGGTCTAACGAACTTCGCTCTCGCAAGCCGAGAGCCTCCAGCAACTGACGACCTGCTCTCGCTTCTTCAATAGGGTCCGCAGTAAGGCTGTAACGGATCGTATCTCCTATGCCTTCATTAAGTAGGGTCGCTATCCCCGCAGTAGCCTTCAAGATTCCCGCTGGTGGCGGCCCTGCTTCTGTCACTCCAAGATGCAACGGAAAGTCGACAGTGTCGGCTAGCAACCGGTAAGCCTCCACCATTAGCCGGACATCACTTGCCTTAACCGAAATCTTCACCTCATCAAATCCAACCTCCTCGAAGTAGCCCAACTCACGTTTAGCTGATTCGACTAACGCCACTGCGGTCATGCCATATTTGTCTTCGATGTCGGGGTCGAGCGATCCCGCATTGACCCCGATTCGAATGGGGACGTCGCGGTCCCGCGCCTCAGACGCAATGGTCTTTATATGGTCCTCCTTGCGGATGTTGCCAGGATTGAGACGTAAACACGCAACACCAGCATCTAACGCTGCCAACGCCAACCGATGTTGAAAGTGGATATCAGCGATGACCGGCACCGGGGAACGCGGAACGATGCGAGCCAGAGCCTCAGCAGCTTCCATTTCGTTACATGTACACCGAACAATTTCTGCACCAGAACTCGCCAGAGCATAAATCTGTTCGAGAGTCGCCTCAGCATCTGCTGTCTTGGTGGTCGTCATCGACTGGACGCTGATTGGAGCTCCCGCCCCTACTTGCACCCCTCCAACGTTCACACTGCGAGTCATTCGACGTTCAAACATCACCAACAGTCTGTCACCTGGATCGTTAGTTCCCTGCTACAGCACTGTCTCAAAATCCGAGAGGATTCGCTATATCTAGATAAATCGCTCCCAAACCAAAGAAAGCGAGGAAGGCTACAACCGCATAGGTAATCGGCAGTAATCGAGTTGTATCAATTATGTGCCTGCGGCCCGTCGTGCCTTCTCGAATGCGTTCATAAGTTGCGATCGCTATGTGGCCACCGTCCAGAGGCAGGAACGGGAGCAAGTTAAAGACCCCTATGAAAATATTGAACGCCACGAACAACTGCATCCGTTCAGAACCACTCAAACGCTCACTCGCACCTATCTGAACTGCCCCAACAAGCGAGACAGGACGGGTCTCAAGGTTGTCGTTAGCACTGGGGTCGTTCGGAGGTGAGAATATGCGGTCCGCTACCTCACCTAGGTTCGCAATGATCGTCCATATGCCACGTACCGATTGACCAAGCATGGTCACGAATTCGGTGCCTGTCTTACGGACAGCTCCGAGCGGACCGTACTTAAGTAGCTTCGTCGCTTTTTGTCCTCTAATACCCAGTAGTCCGCGACCATCTTCGTCAGCGCCCAACGTGGTCGCCATAGACAAGTATGTCTCCCCGCGCAAAACCTCTAACTGGACCGTTTGGTTCGGTCGACCTCGCACGATTTCGACTAAGTCGCCCCATGCTGCAGTTGGTTGACCTTCGAGAGAGAGGATTCGATCACCTGACTGAATTCCGGCCCGTGCTGCCGCACTCTGTTCACCGCCACTGTCTTGTTCAAGAACACTTGCTACTTCCCAGGAACCTTCCTCAACCACTGGTTCGCCCATAAAACAAAACAGAGTGAGTAAGCCGACAAGAGCCATCAAGAAGTGCATGCAGGACCCAGCTGATGCAACTAGCAGTCGTTTCGGGTAACTCTGCTGTCTATAAGTTCTTACTTCATCTTTGGCATCCACTTCATCAAGGTTTGTCATTCCAACCAATTTGACGTAAGCGCCCGCGAGTATCGGCTTGACACCAAACTCTGTTTCGCCCTTTCGAAAGCTGAATAGTCTCGGACCAAAGCCGATGAAGAATTCCGTGGCCTTCATACCGGTAATGCGTGCAGTGATGAAGTGGCCCAACTCGTGAGCGAACACTACGAACGCAATTACCAATGTGACTACCAACATCGGCCTAGATACCCAACCCAGCAGCACCAGAGAACCGACCACGACTACAAGGCCCAATGTCACCCGAACCTGAGAATTGCTCTGAACACCCGAAGAGTCACTCATTAGCGACTCTTCCTCGCAAGCCGAGCCACGACACATTCCCGGCCACGCTGGTCAGCTCGCACTACCGCCTCAACAGAGTCTGCGCCCGCTCCATCGTGCTGTTCCATGGCACTCTCAATCGAGGCAGCAATTTCTGGCCATGAAATGTGGCCATTCAAAAACGCGTCCACGGCGGCTTCGTTCGCTCCATTCATCCACGCCGGAGCTGTGCCGCCGGTTTCGCCCGCCGAGTAGGCCAAGTCAAGACAAGAGAATGTCTTCCTATCTGGAGGTTCGAAATGAAGCGATTGGTTCTTTCCCCAGTCAATAGATCCAAAGGAGGTAGAGACCCTTTCGGGATATGCAAGAGCGTAAGCAATCGGCAATCTCATATCTGGTTCCGATAGCTGAGCAATAGTTGTGCCATCAGTGAAGGTCGCCATCGAATGAACTATTGACTGCGGATGAACCACGACCTCAATCTTTTCGTAATCGACTCCAAAAAGTTCGTGAGCCTCTATGACCTCGAGACCCTTGTTCATCAAGGTTGAAGAATCGACCGTGATCTTCGGACCCATGGCCCAGGTCGGATGCGTCAGGGCCTCTTCAACGCTTACTTGCTCTAGTTCTGTTGAACTCCATCCTCTAAACGGTCCGCCGCTAGCAGTGAGCACTAATTGATGGAGATGGCGGGCTTGACCTTCGGGGTCACTAGATCGAAGGCACTGGTGAAGAGCGCAGTGCTCACTGTCCACAGGAATCAACTCGGCGCCGGGAGTGGAGCGAAGCGGCTGAACTAGAGGTCCGGCTGCTATCAGACTCTCTTTATTGGCAAGAGCCAGCCGCCGACCTGAACCCAGCGCTGCAAGGGTCACTCCCAGACCTGCAAAGCCCACAATGCCATTAACAACTACATCGGCACGCGTCGCTAACTCTTCGTAGGCCGACGCTCCTACCAATACTTCGGTACCCGTCGGTACTTCCGCCTTCAATTGATCGAGCAACTCGGGTCGGCCAATGGCCACCACATCAGGCCTGAACTCCTTCGCTTGGGCAACAAGTAGCTCAGCAGAAGACCATGCAGCTAGCGCGCTAATCCGAAAACGATCAGGTTCAGCTCTAACTACTTCGAGAGTTTGAGAACCAATGGATCCGGTAGCCCCTAAAACCGCGACTGTCGTCACTCAGGTACCTCTCAGTTGAGCACAAGGTCGGCAACAAAGTATGCAGTGGGCAAAACAAACAACAACGCGTCAAATCGGTCGAATGCCCCACCATGCCCTGGAAGCAAAGTGCCCATGTCTTTTACTCCCATATCTCGTTTAATCATCGACTGCGCTAGGTCTCCAACCGGAGCTACCAACGCAACTGCCAAACCGAGCCAGAGACAATCCATCATTGAAACAGACCATGGATGGATCCCTGGGAATCTATTGAGGACCAGGGTCGTTATGACCACGGAAAGCATCATCCCCCCCAACAAACCTTCATAGGTCTTGTTCGGGCTGACACGGGGAGCAATCTTTGATTGACCCGTAGTACTGCCTATGACATAGCCACCGACGTCGTAAGCAATGGTGCCTATGACAGCTCCAATCAGAATCGCGTCACCATTCGGTCGAGCAAGAATTAGAGCTGCGAATGACCCCAAACCACCCACCCAGGCAAATCCCAACAAGGTCACTGCAAAGTTCGCTGTTACGTGTTGCGACTCGACATCAAATAAGAACCAACACATGCCAGTTACCAGGAGCAAAGCGAAGACCACAGGGTATGCCTCAAATCCACGGTGATATGCCCCGACGGACAGTCCGATGACTGCGGCAAGACCGAGAAGTGTCGCTGGCCTGTAGCCCAAATTTTGCGCTGAGGTGAAGAACTCAAGAGCTGCAAGTCCCAACGCCGCTAGGACCATTATGAGTATGGCCCAGGGGCCGACTTTCAGTAACCCAAAAAATGCTGCTGCCAAAGCCAGCCCTACACCAATCGCTGCGGGAAGGTTGCGTCCAGTGGACCCCGAGGATCCACCCGAATCTTCTCCCTTAACAGACCCGTGTGTCACTGTTCGGTCATCTTCATTCACTTTGGGTGACTCCTCATAGTCGCGGCGACCTTCTCGCCAATGGGGTGCAGGTCCGCCAAATTCACTCCACTCGGCATCCTCCTGCCCATCATTTTCTTCCCCGCCAAGGTTTAGGTCAGTCCGTGACGAACTTTGCATGATCCGTTGGCTTGGTGGTGTGTCAAAAAGTTCAATCACCCGTGGAGCCAACCGCTCAGGTTCTTCTATAGATTCGCTTTCAGTGTCGGGCAAAGGGTTACTGTCGGTCTTGAGTGAAGGACTTTTTTCGGAGTCAACGATTTCAGTCTCAGATAGCGGGTCGTCTTCATCTAAAACCAATTCGGCCGTGGGTTCGTCTTCGAAAACAGTTCCAGCACTGGGGTGTTGATTGCCTTCATCAAGCAGTTCTTCCACAGGTCGTTCATTTTCATCCGATTCAGGTTCATTAACAGTTGCCTCTTCGGTGTCATCGTGTATCGCGGGGTCACCGCTTGGCTCCAACGCTTCTTCTGCAACCTCTTCAATCGGTCCAGTATCGAATACTGGTGCATCACCTTCACCAATTATCGGAGAATCATCGAAGATTGCTTCATCAAAGCCATCGTCGAAAAGAGAGTCATTGAATAACTCATCGGTCGGTACTTGAGTTTGAGAGAAGTCACCATCATCGGAAGCTTGCATAGAGACACCCTCTTCCTGAGTGACTGGATCCGGCTCAATCACTTCTGCAGAGTCGACAGTTGACGGTCCATCTTGTGTCCGGGGCGAAACTGTTGGAATAGTGTCAGATCTGACAGCGTCCATCAGTCCAGTGTCTGAAGTGTCGACGAGATGGGGGTCGTCCGGCAGTTGAGGGAACAGACGCGAACCTCCCGAGCGTGAGCTGTCAACTTCGGGGGGATCCGGCCGTTCGCCTCCCTCTGGCCGCTCACCAGAGCCTGGTTCCGACCAGTGCGGCATCGGTGACTCATCGAAATCAAAGGAAAGTAATGGTCCGGTGTCGTTTTCATCTTCGATTTGGTCACGACGCCCGGGTTCAATCTCGCCATCATCGCTATCAGGCATATCTCCACCCAACCTTCGCTTCAGACTTCGAGTAACTCCTGCTCCTTAGCAGTGAGCGCACGGTCGACTTCGTCAACCGATTTTTGGGTATACCGGTCAAGGTCCTTGCTGAACCTCTCTTTATCATCCGAAGAAATTTCTTTGTCTTTTTCGAGTGCATCTAAATCCTGCCGAGCGGAACGCCGAAGGTTACGGATCGCAACGCGACCATCCTCAGCCATCTGTTTGACCACTCGTACCAGATCTTGTCGACGTTCTTCGGTCAAAGGAGGAAAAACCAAGCGAACAACCTCTCCGTCACTATTGGGGTTAATACCCAAATCCGACTCCATGAGTGCCTTAGAGATACCTTCGATTGAACCTCGATCAAATGGCTGCACTACAAGGACCCGCGCCTCGGGAACTGAGAAACTTGCCAGTTGCTGAAGAGGAACTGCAGCCCCGTAATAGTCAACTTTCAACTTTTCTACGAGCGCTGGAGTTGCACGCCCGGTCCGAACTGTCGCATATTCGTTTTGTGCGTGTTCGACGGCACGCTCCATACGTTCTCGTGCGTCACCACAAACTTCTTCTGCGAACTCGCTCACCTGACTAGCGTACCGATCGCAGCACCACCGAGTATGGACTCGAAGTTTCCACGGGTCATCAAGTCGAAAACGACTATCGGCATCACGTTGTCCTTACATACAGCGATCGCTGCGCTATCCATCACAGCTAACTCTTGTGAAAGCACATCAAGGAAAGAAACTTCGTCAAGAAGCTCAGCGTCGGGATCCCTATTGGGGTCCGACGTGTAAACCCCATCAACCCCTGAATGGGTTCCCTTTAACACCGCATCTGCATCTATTTCAGCAGCCCGCAACGCCGCTGCCGTATCTGTTGTGAAGAACGGGTTACCTGTTCCAGCAGCGAAAATAACAACGCGCCCTTTTTCCAGATGTCGTACCGCTCGACGGCGGATGTAAGGCTCAGCAACTTGCGCCATACCAATCGCCGTCATCACCCGCGTCGGCACCTCTGCTCTATCGAGCGCATCCTGAAGAGCTATGGCATTGATGACCGTTGCCAACATACCCATGTGGTCAGATTGAGCTCTATCCATGCCTCCATCTGAACCCGACATGCCTCGCCATATATTTCCACCACCTACAACAATGGCGATATCAACCTCATGGACTTCACGAACTGCAGCAATCTCTGAGGCCAGATTCTGGAGCACTTCGCCACTTATGTTTTCACCCACGGGATCAGCTAACGCTTCACCTGACAGTTTGAGAACGACCCGTTTCCAAGGACATTCACCCTCCCAGCGACGAGCCTGATCTGTCACGTCAGCTACCTATCTCCACCTGAACAAATCGACTGACCGTGGAATCCGCAAGCAGTTCTGAAATCGCTACTTTTTCGTCCTTCACAAACTTTTGCTCCAAGAGAGCTGCGTCTCGGAAGAAGCCATCCATACGGCCATCGACAATCTTGGGTATCGCCTGTTCTGGCTTGCCCTCGTTGCGCGAGATGGTTTCAAGTGTTTCACGTTCCGCCGCCACCACTTCCGCTGGAACATCATCTCTGGTGAGATATTTGGGTCGGCTACTTGCGATATGTAAAGCAACATCATGTGCCGTCTTGGGGTCTCCGTTGCTGACTTCAACCAATACGGCATTAACGCCTCGCCCATTTTGTTGGTGAACGTATGCGTCAAGCACTGAACCGGGACTTGCCTCATATCTAATTACTTGACCCAAATCAATGTTCTCTTTAAGAGTGATCTTCATATTTTCAAGGTCAATGGCACTCTCAGAAACAGCATCTTCTCCGTGAGCTAAGACCGATACGAGAATATTCTCAGCCAGTTCGCCAAATTGATCAGATTTAGCTACAAAGTCTGTCTCACACTTCAACTCCACGATCGCGGCGATATCGCCTGCAACCCGTGCTACAACAATTCCTTCACTATTTTCTCTATCGGAGCGGCTGGCACTCTTCGCCATCCCTTTTTCTCTGAGCCACTGGGCTGCAGCTTCGGGATCTCCATCATTTTCAACCAGCGCTTTCTTGGCATCCATCATGCCAGCACCCGTGGATTGACGAAGAGCTTGAACGTCCTTGGCGGTGAAATCTGCCATTGGATCTGGTGCACCTCTTTTATCGGTATTAGCGGACTAGTTTTCCTCGTTCGTTTCCGACGAGTCTTCGATTGTTGCTTCTTCAGCAACTTTCACTTCTGATTCAGACGTCACCTCTGCTGGAGGGTCGACGACCGGGGTTGCTTGGGCTGCCGGTTCTGCGGCAATTCGAGCCTCTCGCGCTGCAGCCTCGGCGAGTGCCTTTTGCGCAGCTTCGGCTTGTTCAACCGAGACCCGCGCTTCTTGTTCAGGACTACGTTCCCCTGAAGCACTAGCGACTACACCTTTGCTCTCGGCGATGTAGCGACCTTCACGAACCGCGTCCGCTATCACTCGAGTCAACAACTCTGTGCTTCGGATCGCGTCATCATTTCCAGGGATTACATAGTCAATTAGATCAGGGTCGCTGTTGGAGTCTGCGACGGCGACGACTGGAAGTTTCAGGCGGTTGGCCTCCGCAACAGCTATATGTTCCTTGGGAGTGTCAAGCACGAACACTGCTTGGGGCAGCTTGTCCATGTTGCGCAATCCATCAAGATTCCGTTGAAGCTTGGTGAGTTCCCGACTCAGAAGCAAAGCCTCTTTTTTTGGCATGTTGTCGAAGTCACCGGCTGCCTGCATCCGTTCGTATTCAAGCATTTTGTCAACCCGGCCTCGAATGGTCCTGAAGTTAGTGAGCATGCCTCCGAGCCATCTTTGATTCACATACGGCATACCTGAGACTTTTGCGTATGTTTCAATCGGGTCTTGAGCCTGTTTTTTTGTGCCAACAAAAAGAACAGTTCCACCCTTCGCTACGGTGTCACGCACATAGGTATAAGCACTGTCCAACAAACCGATCGTCTGTTCAAGATCAATGATGTAAATGCCGTTACGTTCGCCCCACAGGTAGCGATCCATCTTGGGGTTCCATCGTCGAGTCTGATGGCCGAAGTGAACGCCTGCCTTGAGCAGATCTGACATGGTTACGACTGCAGCCATGATTTCTCCCCCCACGGTTAGATTGCTGCACCGAGATCGACACCGTGTTAAGACGGCGACCGTGAGGTCGTCTCAGCTGTGAGTGATAGTGGGCCCAAGTCGAGCCCGACGGTGCAGTCTAGCGACGCAGCTAGTAAAGCGGTCGTCAGGAGGACACCGATTGATTTGATCACTATCCGCGAGGGTGATGTTTTTTGTGCGTTTCTCGAAGCTGTTCTTTGCTCACGTGAGTATAAATCTGAGTCGTCGTTAAGTCGGCGTGGCCGAGTAGCTCTTGAACCGCTCTCAGATCGCCACCTCCGTCAAGGAGGTGGGTCGCATAGGTGTGACGAAACGCATGAGGTGACCTCTCTGTCAGACCCTTTGCCTTCAACAAGCGATGCAAGATGCGCCTGACGTCACTCCGCCCAATTCTGTTTCCCCTCTGGTTGACGAACAATGCTCTTGAGCTTCTCTCATGAGACGTATGGTCAACATCAAAGGTTTTACTTCCGTGAGGAATCCATAATTCAAGCAGGTCACAAGTAATCGCGTTAATAGGAACCAAGCGGTTCTTAGAGCCCTTGCCGATGACTTCCATAGTCAACCTCTCAAGGTTCAAACTGTCTTCGTTGAGACCACAAAGTTCTGCCACTCTTAACCCAGAGCCGTACAGGAGTTCAACAATCAAGCGATCACGAAGATCAAAAGCATTCTGCGGCGTCCCTTCATCGAATAGTTGATCAATTTCTGACCGCTGCAACGGTCGAGGAAGCCTCTGAGCTCCTTTGGGAGTCCTGACTTTAACTGTCGGGTCCTTAGCGACCAGTTTGTTCTTCAACGACCACTGGTAATACCGACGCAAAGCGGAAATACGCCGAGCCATTGTTTTCTGAGCGCGTCCGCTCTTTTGCATGCCGGCAATCCAACTGTCTACTTCATTACGACTAATAGCTTTGGGGGTCCGGTAGCCACTTTCCTCACTCCATCGAATGAAATCGTTTAAGTCTTGTCTGTAGGCCTTAATGGTCGCTGGCGAGGCAGCTGTTAAAAAACGAAGAAACTCGTCAACATTCCAGACGTCTCGACTCACACAATGAACGGTACCGACAGAGACGACATTCAGCCGACCATCTACACCACAGATAAACGCAATGCGGCACACTGTTCGGGCGACGAAACGGAATCCAAGACGAACTTACGTAGCAATTGACCTATTGCTGGCTCTGATAGGTGCATACTGCGGCTGTGGGTTATAACCCTTACCGAAAGCACACCGCAACGCAGTTCGATTATCTCCTCGTGGTAAGCGCAGGTCTTATCGCTGTTGGTTTCGTTATTTGGGGTCTTTTCGGGTAGGAGCCATGGTGTTTGATCTGGAGTCCGAAGACGGCTACGAGGTGCGTCGAGTTCAGCCATACCAGGCGACCAAGACTTACCTTTGCCCAGGTTGCAACAGGGATCTTCCGCCAGGACTAGGACACATGGTCGCGATTCCTCTGGATGCACCTGACCTCAGACGCCATTGGCACTTCGGCTGCTGGCGCGCCCGTCATAGACGAACACCGCGGGGCTAGCCCTTATAGAGACAATCTGTCCTTAGTTAGTAACGCTTTTCTTTTACGCGAGCTGCTTTACCGATGCGGTCACGCAAGTAATACAGCTTCGAACGGCGGACGTCGCCTACAGCGACACGTTCTATCTTGGCAACTGTCGGAGCATGCAGGGGAAAGGTTCGTTCAACTCCAACGCCAAAACTCAGTTTACGAACAGTGAAAGATTCTCTGATTCCTGAACCGCGTCGAGCTATGACGTATCCCTCAAAAAGCTGCGTTCTTTCGCGGTTACCTTCAACCACCCGCACGTGAACCTTTACCGTGTCGCCCGGGCCGAACTCCGGATGGTCGGTTCTTAGCTGGGTTTGATCTACAAGATCGGTGCTGTGCATGGCGCACTTGCTCCTGGTGTGGGGTTCCAATTGAGGAACGATGGTGGGGCGGTGCCGCAATCTGCCTTCAGTAAAGATTGCAGATATCGCAACAAGAACGAATCATCATGCTAGCGGTCTGTTACTCCGAAACGAAGCGGTCATGGATGCTTATATCGAACTCGGCTAATAGGGAAAGCTCATCTCGCGATACTCCGCGACGTTCGAGAAGGTCAGGTCGCAACTCTGCCGTGCGGGCTATAGCCATAGCGAGCCGCCATCTTTCAACACGACCGTGATCACCACTGACAAGGATTTCAGGCACTTTGAGAGCACGGAACTCAGCGGGTCGCGTCCATTGCGGATATTCAAGCAAATCATCGCCAAAACTCTCTTCGGTGGTTGAGGAGTCATTTCCAAGAATTCCCGGTACGAGGCGGGCAACAGTCTCAATCACCACCATCGCCGCAAATTCTCCCCCTGCCAGCACGAAGTCACCGATTGAGAGTTCCTCATCAACAAGGTTGTCTCTAATTCGTTCATCCACTCCTTCGTATCGTCCGCATAGGAGCGAAAACCCGTCCATGCCAGCCAATTCCAAGGCCTTTTTCTGGTCAAAACGTGCGCCCCCTGGATCAAGCAAGATCAGCGGTTTGTGAGGATCGACTGCTTCCACTGCTCCGAAAACGGGTTCCGGCTTCAGAACCATCCCTGCTCCTCCCCCAAACGGTTTGTCGTCAACCGTTTTATGGGCATCTGTCGCCGTCATTCTTAGATCGTGAACACGAAGGTCGAGCAGTCCGGTTTGTTGGCCTCTACCCAAAACACTAAGCGTCGCCATTTCGTCAACTGCTTCCGGGAAAATCGTAAAAACATCTATGCGCATCTCATTAACCCAAATCAAACAAACCGTCTGGTACATCGACGGTGACTACGTTCCCTGCGAACTCGGTAACAAATGTAAGCGGTATTAAATGACCGGTATCTAACTCAAGAAGATCAGAGGCTGGGTTGGCTACCACCGCGGCTACCGTTCCACGATCAGTCCCGTCGAGTTCGCGAACGGTCGAGCCAATCAGTTCGTGGACCCACAAGACATCAGAGTCATCTATGGGAGACGCCATCAGAACTAGCCCACGCAAGGTCTCAGCCTGGGTCCGAGTCTCAATGCCACCAAACTGCACCAACCAACGATCTTGGTGCGGACGGGACGCTCCAACAACCAGCTCCCCTGCCGGGCTGACCAACGTACTTCCTGGGTTGAGCCGTTCGACTCTATTAGTAATAAGTCGGACGACGACCTCACCGCTCGTTCCATGAGCCCGACCGATAGTTCCGATTTCGAGTAGTTCCTCAGCATGTGACATTGCTTGGCTCGTTACCTAGCCGAATCCGATTTCAGTCGCTGAAGTCGACCTCAACATCAACGCCGTCTTTGACCGCTGCTGCCCTAACCAACGTACGAATTGAGTTAGCTACACGGCCACGTTTTCCTATTACCCGGCCAATGTCTTCCGAGCTCACTTTGGCCATAAGACTGATCTTCGTATCACTCTCTTCAATCTCAAGCTCAACCTGGTCGGGGTGTTCGACGAGCTGTGCAATGAGGTAGAGAAGTACCTCTTCGGCAGTAGTTCCTTCTTGTTCCGTCATGACTGCTCCTCATCGTCGGTGGATTCGTCATCTTCGACAACCGCCACCTCATCGTCGGTGGATTCGTCATCTTCGACAACCGCCACCTCATCGTCGGTGGATTCGTCATCTTCGACAACCGCCACCTCATCGTCTTGTGAAGTTTCCTCGACCTCTAGGTCTTCACCTTTAGCTTCATCGGAATCATTCGACTCGGACACCGGTGCACTGGGTTCCGATTTCTTCACGGAAGATTTCGTCTTAGGGGTCGGCGGAACCGGTGGTACGAACTGTTCACCTTTGTAGTCGGCCCACGCGCCTGAAATCTTTAGAAGTTTTTCAACGGTTTCGCTGGGTTGCGCTCCGTTTTGAAGCCAATGAACGGCACGTTCATTGTCGATTTTGACAACCGAGGGCTCCAGACGGGGCTGATAGGTACCAATAATTTCAATGAAACGCCCGTTTCGCGGCGATCTGCTGTCAGCTGCAACAACTCGATAGGTTGGTTGCTTTTTCTTGCCCATGCGCATTAGGCGCAGTCGTACGGCCATAGTTATTTAGGTCTCTCCGGGGTCATCTTGTCGAACTAGTTCACCACTCGGCGTCGCCGGCCCGAGGGTCGGTGGAGCGGTAAGGGAAGGCATTGCTTTAAGCCAGTAGGAAAGCCTACCGGTCTCGGGGCCCAACGAACACGCTCACCATCAAGGTCATCTCATTGACCTGGGAGCGTGAGGTCAAGATCAGCTACGTTGAGCTTTGGCACATTGGGATCGTCCTTAGGTTGAACTCGACTATTTCCCGCTTTCTTAGAGCCCTTTTTCCCCTTCTTTGCTTTCTTTGCTTTCGATTTACGTGAATTGGTCTTAGACCCCAGGCCGGCCATACCTTTCATTGTCTTACGCATCTCTTTGAACTGTTTGAGCAAGTTACTGACTTGAGCCGGCGTCGTACCGCTCCCGTCCGCTATCCGTGTGCGGCGAGAACCGTCAACAACATCAGGGTTGCTGCGCTCATTTGGGGTCATCGAAAGAACGATCGCTTCCAACCGGTCAATCTCCCGTTCATCAATGCTTGCGTCCTTCATTTCCTTCGGTACCCCGGGCATCATCGACATGATGCTTGAGAGGTCGCCCATTTGCCGTACTTGGCGGAGCTGATCAACGAAATCATCAAGTGTAAATGTTCCTTCAAGGAGCCTCTGGGCTGCTTCTTCGGCCGCTTCTTGTTCGAAGACTTCCTCGGCCTTTTCGATGAGCGTCAGAACGTCACCCATTCCAAGGATGCGTTCAGCCATCCTGCCGGGGTGAAACTGGTCAAAATCTTCAAGCTTCTCGCCGGTCGAGGCAAAAGCTATGGGTCGGCCCACCACTTCCTTAACCGAAAGGGCTGCACCGCCTCGGGCATCACCGTCAAGTTTGGTAAGGATGATCCCATCTAACTCGAGAGTCGCGTGGAACGCTTCAGCCGTGTTAACCGCATCCTGACCTGTCATCGCGTCGACCACTAGAAAAGTGTGATCAGGTTCTACCGCATCCGAAATCTGCGCTATTTCGTCCATTAACGCACTGTCAATAGTTAAACGACCTGCAGTGTCGACAATGAGAACGTCTCGCCCGGTTAGATGTGCTTCTTCCAAGCCCTTTCGCGCCGCATCTATGGCGTTGGTCGCGGAACTGGAAACAGGAATGTCTATCTGTTGGCCCAGCGTCTCCAACTGTTCAACAGCAGCCGGACGTTGCAGGTCAGCTCCGACAAGCAGGGGGTTTCTTCCCTGGGATTTAAACCAGCGAGCCAATTTCGCCGACGATGTGGTTTTTCCAGAACCTTGCAAGCCAGCCATGAGGACAACAGTCGGGGGGTTCTGTGAATAAGAGAGCTGAAAGGATTCTCCACCCAAGATTGTCGTGAGTTCCTCGTTTACGATCTTCACAACCTGTTGTCCGGGAGTCAAGCTCTGCGTGACTTCACTATCGAGGCATCGGGTTTGGGTTCGCTCCACGAAACGTTTTACGACATTGAAGTGAACGTCGGCTTCTAATAGGGCCAGGCGAATTTCACGCATGGCTTCAGCCACATCGCTCTCATTTAGGCGGCCCTTTCCTTTTAGGCGGCCAAGAATTCCATCGAAACGATCTGTAAGTGATTCGAACATAGGCTTGGTCAGGCTATCTGCCCTAGTTTGTTGCCCTTGTTGAGGTTTCTAATCATCGCCAAATAGTGCTTCTACAAATGACTCTGGGTCGAAGTCGACTAAGTCAAGGTCACCTTCTCCTAACCCGACCAGCTTCACTGGCAAGTCCAGTTCCCTTTCAACCGCAAAGACAATTCCGCCCTTTGCAGAGCCATCAAGCTTGGTCAGGACAACTCCGGTTACACCTACGGCCTCAGTGAACTCTTTGGCTTGGCTGAGTCCGTTCTGGCCTGTTGTGGCATCTATCACCAATAGGACTTCGGAAACTTGGCCCGGCTCACGATCAGCCACTCGCCGAACTTTCGCAAGCTCCTCCATCAGATTAACTTTGTTGTGAAGACGTCCCGCCGTGTCTGCAAGGACAACGTCAACTTCGCGAGCTAGAGCAGCTTCAGCCGCGTCGTAAATCACTGAACTCGGATCAGCGCCCTCGCTTCCGCGAACGAAATCAGCTCCGCAATTGTTAGCCCATTTTTCAAGTTGTTCAGCGGCAGCGGCTCGAAATGTGTCACCTGCCGCGAGTAACACATTCAGGCCATCATCAGTCAGTCTGCGCGCGACTTTGCCAATCGACGTCGTTTTCCCTACACCGTTAACCCCAACAAACAGCCATACAGGCACTGTCCCTTTCGACGCAGTTAAAGACAATTCTCTATCTCGGGAAAGGTCGTTTTTCATCTGCGCCTTCAACGCCTCGAGTAAATCGGTTCCTTTCTCTAGCTTCTCCGCTTCAGCCCTATCTTGAAGCCTGTTGACCAAGTCCAACGTGGTGTCCACTCCAACATCAGCCAGTATCAGTACTTCTTCGAGCTCTTCCCACATCGAAGAATTAACTGGTCCTCCACGAATACCGCTTAGCCGAGCTGAAATCATTCCCCGTGCTTTAGATAATCGTTCGCGCATCGAACCGGAAGGAACCCCCTCCTCGTGGACTGAAGTCTCTCTCATTTCGTGAACGTCATCGCGGTCGTCGAAGTGTTCGAAAGCTCGATCTTCTTCTAATTCGGTTCCTATCGAAGGGGTTCGCCGGCTCCGCTGGCTATTTGTCCAAGTTCGGTGAACCCAAGGCAAAAGGGCCAGTGACAGCATCACCGCAACAAAAACAATTATGAGTAAGGACGTATTCACCGTGACTGAAAGCTACAAAACAATTCGAGACTTCGTCGGCATCGAAGTTAGGAAGCAACCTTTTCGCTTAATACTCGAGAGGAACCGCCCGGAGCCATCGATACGCCATAGAGAACATCAGCCGCCTCCATTGTTCGTTTCTGATGAGTGACGATCAATAGTTGAGCCTCCTGCCGGAATTCAGATACGAGATCAAGGAACCTGTGCAGGTTGATGTCGTCAAGGGCTGCTTCAACTTCATCCATTACATAGAACGGGGAAGGGCGACTGCGGAAGATGGCGAAAAGGAATGCCAGAGCTGTCAAAGAGCGCTCGCCCCCAGATAGCAAAGAGAGTTTTCGCACGTTCTTTCCAGATGGCTTTGCTTCCAACTCAATACCAGTTTCGAGCATCTGATCAGGGTGCGTCAGACTTAATTTCCCTTCACCACCCGGGAAAAGGGTGGAAAAGATCTGCTTAAAATTGTCTGCTACGTCTCTGAATGCAGCCTCAAAGACGTCAACTATTTCAGCGTCGACAGCGGTAATGACTTTATTTAATTCTCTTCGACCACTCCGAACGTCTTCCAATTGTTCTGCAACAAAGTCGTGCCGCTCTTTAAGCGCTTCATATTCCTGCAACGCCAGCGGGTTTATAGGACCCATTCGACGCAGATCACTCTCGAGTTCTCGAACACGCGCTGCCGGAGTGACAGATTCGCCCAGCGTCGGCTCCGGCGCATCCAAAGCCTCGTCCGCGTCAGCATTCAAATCATTGCGAAGCATTTCTCGCAAGTTGTCGACCTTAAATCTGCGCTCAGTTTCTAATATCTCATTGGACGCTGAAGTCTCTTGTATTTCGGTCAATCTTTTCTCAAGAGATGACCTCTCTCCGCGGAGCCCTTCTAAACGATCGGCGACAAGCCTCACTTCTGCTGACAATTCGGTGCGTCTATCGCGTAACGATCCGACCTCTTTTTCTAAGGCTCCAAGTCGCTGTTCAAGCAGGCCACGTAAAGCTGTGAGAGCCATCAAGGATTCTTCGACTCGTCCGAGCTGGTCCTTTTTTTCGGTCGCTTCCTGATCATTCGCTGAAAGTAAACTGCTGATCTCATTTCTACGGTCTTCAACTCGTTTGCGTTGTTGTTCGAGCGCCTTTTCGTTCGTTTCAAGCTCTGCGCGGGCTTGAGCAGCTGCTCGGATCCGGCCTTCCAAATCCCGTCTTTGCGTGTGGGCATCAGTAACTGCCGACCTCTCTAAAGTCTCGGCTGCTTCCAGTTCGAGTAGGCGCCCTTCCAGTTCAGTCACCCTGGGTTGATCTCGTTCTAATGCTTGGCTTAGCTCAGCTATCCGCGTCTCAAGGATTTTTCGCTCCGAATCCAAATCTCGGCGCTGACGTTGGACCGTGTCAATTCCATCAGCTGATCGCGTCAATAGATCATCGTTGCCTTCGAGCTGAGATAGTGCTTCAGAGAACCGAACTTGGGTATCTCGTTGTCTGGATTCCGCCACTTCCCGTTCTACCTCTGCAGCTTCTCTCCTAGCAGTGGCCAACTGAACTTCGTCTCGTGCGTCTTCTAGGG
>Ga0066862_10000098_pt1 | contig 30603 bp, 15 predicted proteins | sample ETN02SmetaG_FD_66431 | JGI IMG/M metagenome (GOLD analysis project Ga0066862, IMG submission 66431) | Marine microbial and viral communities from oxygen minimum zone, Eastern Pacific Ocean - ETNP2014F10-02SV255 | ecosystem: Environmental > Aquatic > Marine > Oceanic ... | reverse complement strand
GTAATGACGTTAGCATTCAAGTTAATGTCATCAACATTCCAAGTATCTACCTTTGAGTTGCTATCTACAAGAACAGCAGATGATGCAGTTACAGTACCATGGGCATGATCCAACATGTCCGTGAAGTATCTACCACCAACTACCTGAGCAGCACTACTATTGTCACCAATGAATAATCGGTCACCAGCGTTTGCTTGTGAACCGTTACCACCAGTTGTTACGGCTAATTCACCGTAAGTTATGGTTCCTGGTGCGGTTGATCCAGTACTCCTTTTGATGAGTATATTTGATGCCATCAGAAGCTACCCCCGTTGATAGTGATGTCGTTTAAAATGTTTGTTGGTACAAATTTTGTGTCTGCAGCAGAATAAACTAGCACTGCACCATTTGCTAGTCCTCCTTGAGAAGTGTCTGTTAAATCTACATCGGACATTCCTCCGATAGTACCGCCGCCACCACCAGTAGCGACTCTAGTTACTCTGGGGACCGATTGGTCTCCAAATCTAAGTCTTGCCATTAGACAGTTACCCCCTCAAGTACGCTGACAGATCCTTCCAAAACTCTGGATTTTATACCAGAAGTTGCTGTAATAACAACATCATATACGTAACGACCACTCTTCATCGCGGCAGTTTGGGCATTCGTTAGAGACAATTGTATTTGTCCAGCAGTAGCAGGAGATAAAATCGCTGCTGTTACTGTAGTAGAAGAACTACTTGTATAGTGTTTCTTTATCTTACAAGCAACTGTATATCCAGTCAGATTGAATACTGTCCCATTATCGTTTTCAATGGTGAAATCGATAATAAAGTCAGAACCTTGATAGATTAACAGGTTGGATACAGCAGAAGCCATTCTCTAATAGAATCCTAAGTATTATTTAGCTTAACTCTATTTATCCGCTTTCTCAACCAAAGTTTTCACAAGTGCCTTAAGCTCTGCTACTTCACCTTTTAACGTAGCCATTTCCTCGTTCTTTCTCTTTGTTTCCCTACGAGCTCTCTTATATGCTTCATATGCAGCAACATCAGTATTGATTATTGCATTAGAAGAAGGATCCCTACCAAGTTGATTATGACCATCAACAGGGATCAGTTCAATTATATCTCTATCCATTACGCAAGTGCTATTGCTCTAAAGTCCTTAACCCTAGGTATGTATGGTTGATTGAAACCAAGAAGACTAATCTTAATCTGGAATGCATCAAAATCAGGAGTTTCTTCTACAGTATATTCATAATCAGTAAATGTGATTAAATCATTCTGTGGAATTAGCTTTCCGTTATCTGGAACACCAGTAGCGTTAAAGAAGTCAAATGGTAGATCATCAAGATTACCAGCATAACCAACTGGAACTAACTTATACATCACTACGATCTTAGATGAATCGAATGTGTTAGCAGCAAGCATAACCTTAAGTCCACTAGCACTCTTCTCTAATCTTGCAACCTTAGTAATGTAGTTACCAGCACATTCTCCACCAACACCTGTAGTTGGAGTAATATTATTATATACGTTTGAAGTTGTAATGATTGCACATTGAGTTAAGTCAACAACTGGAGAAAGGTGAGACACTTCAGAACTCATATCCAATTCCATAGTAAATGACTTGGCACTACTCATTCTATTAATTTCATTCAACTGGTTAGCAATAACCTTAGTGGATGGGAAGTAATTCTCCTCACCAATTGTAATGTCATTGTAAACTGTATCCTTAACAAATGAAGTCTCTGCAGTATTTCCAGCTGGGAAAGGTCCACAAGAAGTGCCACTAGTACCAAGAACTCTAGCAACAATACTAGTCTTAGGTTCTACCTGACTTTGAACTTGTGGTGTAAGAACATCCCAAGGAATATTCTGAGATACCAGTATATTTGTTCCACCAGAGTTAATACTCTTACCAGCATTCTTATTAGTAATCTTCAAGTTATAAGAATGTGGACTGTTGATTGAAATAACACCACCAGTTGTACTGTTATGAGTTGTATTAATCAATGTTAGAGGAATACCGCATAGGTTATAACATTCAACCACTGCATTATCAGCATGTGCTAATCCAGTTCCAGAACCTGCAGCTCCACTATATGCTCTACCTGCAGAGTTAATAGTAATAACATTACCAGCAATACCTTCGTATGCAATGATTTCATCACCACTTCCATCCTCTTGGGTACCAAGTATCCTAAGGAATCCTAAATTGGAACTACCTACTGCAGATCCACCAATAGTTGTGTGGAAATTACTTGCATCATCTACAGTCAATGAAAGTCCTGTAGTTGTTAAACCAGCAGCCATATTGACCTTAGTAGGTGCAATCTCTGAGGTTACTCCACTCATCTCAACATAGTTAAGACCAGATTGCATACCATGATTACTATGGAACACTCTAATCTGATCACTACCAGATGTTGTCTGTAATGAATTAGGTGCAAGACTTAGATAACCACCATTACTTTCACCAAGTTGTGCATTCTCAAGAATAAGTCTTGAAGGTGCTGCCGTGGATGGAAGAGTAAATTCTGCTCTATAGATCTTGAACATCAAGTCCTCATATTGAGAAGGTGTCCAAGTAGATGCGTTCTGTGACTTGAATAGTACACCAATATATGGCTGTTCAGATATCTTCTCACCAGCATGTGCAGCATCAATGGCATCCTTACCAAGGAGTGAGATGAATACCTTATACTGATTAGAGTCTGAGGTCAATACAATAGCATGTTCCTTTCTATGTGGAATGTATACAGGAGCTTGGAATGTAAACGTGGTTGGTTTAGAAGCATCATCAGATGTAAATACATCCTCAGGATCTTTAATTACTTTAGAGAATGGTAGAATAGTCTGTGTTGGAGTACCATTTTCAACAGTTCTAACATCCAATGAAACAGGAATTTCTGCATCCTTAGTGAAGAAGAATATATCAATCTTAGTGAGGAATACTCCACCTTCAAGATTTGAATCTTCAACAAGGAAAGTCTGAGCAAGAGGGTCAACCCATCTAGTTTCTTCTCTTTGACGCTGATGAGTTGCTGTTAATGTTCGAGCATCCTTCATATCTTCGGAAGTTACTCTAGCATTTCTCACAGAGATAAGTGTTTCTTGCTGTGTCTGTAAGATACCAGAAGCTGTAAATTCTGCTTCACCACTAGAATCAGATACACCTTGAACTCGACTATCATCTTCAGAATCACTTAATCTGAATAATTTAGTACCAGTCTTAAACTTCAAATTACCAGCAACATTAGGAGCATCAATAAAGAATGATCCTCTAAGGTTACCTTTCTTATCAGTAATTAAGTCCTTACTAGAAACTTTAGCAACAGCACCCGATGTCTCTCCAACGATATAATCATTAATCTTAGGAGAACCATAATAAGTACCCTTAGCTTGATCTGCAAGAGATCTAGTATCAATATTAATGAATGATAGATTAGACTTATAATCACTAATACTTGTAATATCTGTACCGTTTAATGGTTGAATAGAATACTCATCATTAGGAGCTGCTACTCTTCCCTTAAATCTAAACTTACCATTTCCCTTCTTAACATGGATAGTTTCTCCAATCTGGAAAGGAATACTATTTGTTTGAGAATCACTGCTAGGATCTTTAACAAGACCAATAACCTTTGGAGTAATAAGCTTCTTAGGAATTGCAATTCCATCAAAGAAAGCATAGAACTTAGTTCTTGGCTTTAACTTCTTACAATCGAATTGAATGTTCCTAGAACGCATCCATTGTATATGTTCAACAGAAACAACTCTACTTCCTAATGATTGCTGTTCAATGACTGGTGTTACTCTATATCTAATACCAGTTCTAGTTTGCTTAGTAGTAGTTGTGGTTGTAGTAGTAACAGTTCTTCTCTGTTGGAATCTACCTTTACCACCACCACCTCTCCATCCACCACGGTCAACACCTGTTATTGCACTTCCAGTCCAAGTAGTTTTCCATGCATTCCAATGAATAGGTGAAAAACCATTCTGATCAGCATTATATTCTCTAACAGTTGTCATGAAGTTTCCTTCCACAACTGGTCCTTTAATAGGACTTAGTGTTTTAGTATCTACCCAGTTATCAGTTTCTGGATATAGTGCTATATCACCAGTATATGTAAATACGTTAAATGGGTTAACGTTTTCCACAGCTGATGCATATGGCTGATCAATAAGAACAGTAGATGCATATGGAAGTGTTATAATATCGTCAGTTTGTGTTACATTAGTGGATGATGTACCATATGTTAATGGAACCTGCGTTGTAAAGTGTGCAGGTCTCAATTGACCTTCTTCAAAATCAACTGATACTCTATAATCAACATGTAAAGTATCACTAGTAGAAAGACTAGCAAAGTTGTCTACAATAAATCCATTCTTATATCTGCTAAGACCACTAGTATCTCTGATCTCCATACTTGCGGTTTCACCTTCAAGTAATGAAAGTTGAGTGTAGTATTCAAGTGTCTTAATTCTATCTTCAAGTACTTGAATATCTCTGAATGTATATCTCTTATAATTTGTCTCTACAATAGTAATATCATCATCAATATCAAAGATATATGGCTTCAATTCCACTGTTGCCAATAACATTGCATCATCAATATCATCAGGAGCATCAGGATCAGTAGAAGGAGCACCTTTAACTACCTGTACCACACCATCCTTACTCATAAAGACCTTATCTTGCCTTCCAAGATAATATTGAAGACTCAGAATAGTAGTATCTCCTATTCCTGGAAGACCAGTTAAATTACCAGTAAATGCTCTATTATCAAAGTCAAGATACTTAGTAGCACTTAATGTCCATGGAGAAGCAACAGAACCAGATCCACTGAGCTGTGAAGCTACAATAGGTCTAAAGTCAATGAAATCTCTTAATGACTGATCATCAAAATCAGGTATAATCTTATACTCAGAAGTAGGATATGAATCTACTGTATATGGATTAATACCAGCAGTAGTAAGGAAACGATCTAAGACTACAAAAATTCTATGTGTTGGTGCTGTATAACCATCCTTTCTAACAATAGTTGAATAATCATAGAACTGATCTCTTTGACCATTATCCAAAGTAAAGTTATCAGTTATATCATTTGATCCAGTATTATTACTACCAGCAACTATCTTAAGAGTAGAATTAGGTCCAGTAATAGTTTCACCATCAGTGAACCTATCATCTTCTACTGGAAGATAATAAACATAGTTACTTGTAGTAGAAACTACTCTTGCCCTAGATCCTGAATCATCTCCAGTAATAATTTCATCTACTGATACAGTACCAAGTAAGTTTGTATACTGGAAATTAGGAATTATTGGATCATTATCATCTTCTGATTCAAGAATTGCTTTAATCTTGAATACATCACCAGTACCAAGAGCAATGCGATCATCATCTACTCTATATCCATTACCTGTAGTAGCTGTAGTTAAACCATTAGGACTACCACTTACAGTTGTCTTATCCAACTTGAGAATTCTCATGGTCTCAGTTGTCTTGGCCTTTGCAGACCTATTAGAGCTATAGACAGTTACGGTAACATCAATAGTACCATTACCACCACCAAGAAGACCTGAAAGTGCAACACTCTGAGTATTTTGTGAAGGGGATCCTGTAGTAAAGTCACCTTCTTCTAAAATATCACCATCACCTGTACCAGATGTGACACTGACTGTAAAGTCATCACCATCATCAGCATCCCTAATTGTTAAACCTGATCCTACATCAACAGTAGCAGCACCACTAGTTACAGATATATTTGTAAGAGTAGTCCTGAAGTATCCTGCAGGGTTTTGTGTATTATTATTATTTGTATTCTTTAATGCAGTAAATCCAAGAGGTGTTAATAGTTGTCTATTAGTTGCTTCCTTAACCTCTGGACGTGTTCTAACTACAGGACTGGTAAGTGCACCATTAGCAATATTATGTGGTCCTAAGCTTGTAATATTGAAATTATATGCATCAGTAACAGCACTAACTGTTGCTTTCTGAGGTAAATTGTTATTTGAGAACTCAACAACATCACCTGGTTTCAACTGTGTATTAAAGTTAGAAAGGGTTGCTGTAATAGTACCTGTAGCACCTGCACCAGTACCAGATACAGTAGACAGAATAGGACCAGAACCAGGTAATGCTACCTTGACATCTAATACAGAATCAGCAGTACCACCACCTGAATTGAATGCATATGATTTTACATCACTAAAACTATAATTTTTAGTTCCACCTATGCCTACTGATGTAATAGTACCATGAGTAGCACCACCACTATTATTAACTTTTAGGACTTCTCCATCCTGGAAAGTACCATTAGTCTGGTAAAGAAATCCAGTAGTACCAGAACCTGATTGTACGAAACCTGTTGCCCCTGACGTTGCTCCATAGAGCCTCCTACCATTTGTCCAAGTAGCACTACCAGTGCAAATAATTTGTGTATATAATTGAGTATCTGAAAGATTTGCTCTATAAAGAGTAGTCTGGTTATTCTTTGTACCAGATTCATAAGAGAAATTAAGTACTCTTGTTTTACCTATAACAGTACCAGCAGGAGTTCCTGGTGTACTTGTTACAGTATCTCTGAGTTCAATAGTTTCATATAACGAAGGCATTTGGTGCTGATTCGTCATAAAGACGTAATTACCAAAGCTTGATGTAATAGACTGATTAGTAACAGTATCAAAAGTTCTTGGCTTAACTACATCCTTATAAGTTGTAGATAGTCTTTCTGTTCTATATCCAGAAATATATGCAGAACCACCAGATAATTGAATAGCTATATTATCTTCACTAGCCGTATTACCGTCACTAGTAGTAGTCCCTTCCGCATATACACCATTATTAAATCCATCATCAAGATTTTCTCTTGCATCTACAGAGAACTTCTTAACATAATAGTTTCCAGATTCTTCTTTAGTTCTAGTAGCGAGGATATCACTAATAAATCCAAGATCACTACGTTCTACTTTCTTCTGAATCTTACCAGTATTAGTTCTAAGAAGTTCAATAAAGTCAGCAGCATTAGGATCTGATGGTAACTTCTTAACTAGAGTTAAGTTAACTTTAAACCTATCAGCACCTGGAGCTGAGAAGTTTGTACTACCAATTGCATTATCGTAAAGAGATGCGTCTTCATCAGCAGTAATAATTCTTTCTTCTACCTTTAGACCTACCTTATATGAAGGTGTAGTACCATACTGGTCTAAGATAAGGATCTGTTCTGTTACAGGAACAAAATATCCTCTAACATAGTAGATACCAGCACCAATATTAGCAGTTGAACCCCTAGAATTTGAAGAAGAGTTTAAGAGCTGTGCAATAGGCGTTCCAGCAGCAATAGTTGTAGAGGCATAAGTAATATCACTTTCAGAAGTAAAAGTTTCACCGTCAGTGAACGTAGTCGTGACATTATCGTCTGCTTTCTGTAAATAATTTAAATAAAATGTTATCTGATTCTTAGTTGATGTTGTAGCAGAGATTGAGAACAATATTCTTGCTCGTACTCCAGAAGTGGATCCTTTAATGACCAATCCATCAAGAGCAGCTCTGTATAATTCTACATCTAAGTTAAGGTAAGTATTCTGTATAAGGACACATGGTACATCATTGTTCAATGTAATTCCACCAGGAACTACCATGGAACCTTCTTTATACACACCCTGACCAAATGTGTCTATCTGATTTTGCAGTACACTCTGCAGAGTAGTAAGTTCTCTAGCCTGGACAGGATACCCTGGCTTAAACAATACTTTTAGGAAGCCCTTATTCTGATCAAAATCGTCGTAATAAGGAGCTATGTTCAGGTTTGTATTCTGTGTCATTTAGAATTCAATTACTACTTTGAGCTCTTCGTTCTGATCAGCAGATCTTGTGATCGGAATCCTGTTATCGATATAAAGCATTTCACCTGAGTTTAATTCAATCTCTTCATTGGCATACCCAATGACGAAAGAAAGACCCAACTCATACACAGAAACACCAATTGTAATCTGTGATAGTGGAACAGAAGATGTTCCAAATGTCGCATCAGGAGTTGCTGTATAAGCATTTACTGATGATGTAATCTGATTAGATCCAGAGAATGCGACTATATTTCCAGAAACTACACCATCGGCAGCGTCCTGATAATATTTCAATACTTTTGTTGTAGCGTTATAGGAAACTACAAATCCTTTTGCACCTGTTGTTGTCTGAGTAATAGTCTCACCAGGAGCAAAATTGCCACTAGGAGTACCTGTACCAGACTGAGGGAAGATCATTGCCTTTACAGCAGATCTAGTATTCTGACTACACACTGTTGTAGTATTGTAATCATAAGGGTTCAATACAAGACCAACCCTTCTATAAGACAGGTCATTAGGGAAATCAACGAATGCACTAGTAGTTTCTAACTTACTAGTAAACATTAAACGATAAGAACCTAACTCTCTTACAGCATCCGCACCATGACCGTTATTAGGCGGTAATACAACATCAAGATTTGCACCTGTACCATTACCAATGTTAGTAATGAGTGCAACATCAATAGTACCAAAACTATATCCAGCACCAGCCTGAGTTATAGTAACTGCAGAAACAGAACCAGAAACAACTGTTACTGTACAAAGTGCTTGTGTTCCACCATTAATGGACCAATCTCCACGAACAGGAACGTTGGTATAAGTACCGTTGTTATATCCAGCACCAGCTGCTTCAACAACAACTGTATCAACTGAACCTGGGTTTGCAGCGGATTTCACGAGAGTATTCGATAAAACAGGAATAAACTCAGATGTAACAAACTTTAGAATGTTGTCAGCATCAATGGTATACATGTACTTCCAACGATAGGAGTACACACCAGGACTATCTGAAGTTTCAATGATAGTTGTCGATGTACCAGTTGGTTCTACCAAAGAAGGTCTTCCTCTTGGATAGTCTGGATCCTGACCATTGTACAAACATTTGTACACATTAAAGTCAGAGTTCATAACATAGAAGTTACTATCATAAAGACGAGAAGCACCATTAGCAGTTGTCTTAGTAGGTGCATAATCAGGCTTGTACATTGAATATGTACGACCAACTCCACCAGTTGTCTTAGTGGGGTCAACCCAATCAACCCTAGGTACTACCAATGCAGTATCAGATATGTCAACACGCTTAAAGGCGACAGAATCCTGATAAGTATTTCTTGCATACTCAAAACTATCGATAGGTTCACCTACTGGTGGAACATCAGATGATCCCCAAGTTTTCGCCCTACCGACGAACATATACACCTTATTCGCGCTAGTCAGAGTATTTCTGAAGCTCTCGGCAGCGTATATTCTAAATTTGTCAGTGACTAATGCCATGCCTTATAAGCTTTATTGGTTATTTATAATGATCTCAGACGAACTTCTGGCAGAAGCGAGACGTTTCCGCTAGTTGTGCGCGAGAATGGATATTGAACTGTGAATGTAGTTGTGTTGGTGACTGTTACCTTGTAAGTACCATCAAAACCATCACCAGTGGTGTGATCTAAGTAAAACTCCATTCCAGTAACTAAATTGTGAGCACTTGCTGTAGTAACCGTACATGTTGTACCACTGGAAGTATATGTGCCAGTTAATATTGTATGAGCATGTGCGGTGGTTCCACCATACCCTCTACCGCCTGTTGCGACCGTAAGAGTATTTCCAGATGTGTTCTTAGCACCATATAGAATTCTTTCTACTGTCCACACACTGTTTGCACTACTATAGAATGGGATAAGAACCTCACCTTCGTCAGGGAATCCATTCTTCTGTGAAACATCATACCAGACATTCGTTAAGTTTAAGGTAGTACCTACAGCTGTAACTGTTGTAGTCAAGTAAGCATTAGCAAGCATATTAGAATCAGAGATCAATCTGTTTCTTTGCTTCCTCTCAATATGTAGTGGATGAGTTGGGAGAACAGTTGGGACAGTAGTGTAATTATTACCACCTTGTAGGTTAATAACACTAAGTACCTTACCACTTCCAGCTTCAATAGTTGTCTCAGCAAATGCACCTTCTCCACCCCCACCTTGGAAGAGTAGGATAGGTGGATTTTCATAATTAGATCCAGGACTGGTTATAGCAACCTGAGTAATCTTTCCATTAACTAATGTAGCATTAAACTCAGCAGGAGTTGGTCTCAATCCAGTATATTCATAACTGTCAATAGAAGTAGAGCTGGAAACTGTCGCAATTAAACGATCTGTACCTTCACTAGCAACTTGAAGTCTATCACCAGGATCAATAGAGTTAAATGTCTTACTGACAAGAACGTCATCAGAAGATCCAGTAAAGATAAACGCAGTACATTGTGATCCTGCTCTTGGAGCTTCACTGAATTCAATAATAGATCCTCTTAAGTCATATGCAACGCCAGGTTCCTGGAATACACCATTTAAGAAGATGACCAAGTTATTTGATGCAATAACAGCAGCATTATCACTTTCCAGTGAAATTGGTTCATTATCTTGCTTCATAGTAAATGTTAACTTTGCATTATCAAAGTAAGGTGCAAGATCATCAATTAATGACATCTTACCAAAGTAGAACCCATAGAAGTCCATACCAGGTATAGGTGCCTCATTAAAGGTTATTGTGCTACCAGTATATGTGTAAGAATCTGTACTACCCTTAACCTGTAAAGTGCTATTCAAGAATAGTAAGAAGTTATCAGATGCGGGTAGTGTCTGAGTAGAACCATCAACCTGAGCTGTAAATGTTGTATCTGTACCATCAAAGTTTACTGTACCGACTCTAATCTGGAAGTCAGGAGCACCTGAAGCAGTTCTAGTAACACTATTAAGGTTTCCAGTTGATCCAACATTACAAGTAATAGTTGTACCAGTTACAGCAGTAATCGGTATAGCAGTATTGTATACAGGGTCAGTTGTACGTGGATAGGTGTGTGAAGTAGCATTACTATCTAAACTACAAGTAAATGATAGCTTATCAGCACCAATTGTAACGGTATCGGAGGTTGTAAAGGAATGAGCACCAATAGTCATTTCCAAGATACCAGTATCAGGACTATAAGTTGCAGCAGTTACATCCTTCTGGACACTACCAGCAGTTATTGTAATAGCATTAGATGAGGTTCCACCGTTATAAATGTGTGCTCCTGAACCAACTGCAGTAGTAACAATATTAAAGAGCGTTGTGATAGTAGATGCAACATCTTGACAATCATTAGTATCATAAACTGTATTTCCACTATCATTAGTGATAGTTAGATCCCTAACTTGAGTGCCCTGAGTAAATGTATTAGTTGTAACTACAATGTTACGCATTACCTCACGACAAATATCTCTAGCATGATTGAAGACTTCAACAGTCTCACCTTCCTCTCCTTCTACATGAACAGTACCAACATAGTAGACAGCAGCATCGTAGGTAGCATCATTTCCACCAAATTCAACGTTATCTGCAACAGCATCTACAATAAGTTTTGTATCACGAATACATTTCGCATAACTTGGAACTGTGAATGATGGATTATTAACCTTCATCCTTCCATATGCAGTTGTTGCAATAAATTCAAGGTTAGTTCTAATTAAACTTCCAGCATCAGCAAGCTTATCGTAAGCATATACACCAGTAGATACAATTGCTCGTTCTACAGCAGTTGCAGTTGCAGATACAAACGCATGTCTGTCACCTGCTTTAACAGCACCAGCATTAGAAGTAATGAATTTATGAGTATAGTTACCACCAGCAATAACTGAATTAGCAAGTGCAGAATGGAACTTATGCTTGTATGTGCTAGTAGACTGAGCAGTATTCAGAACATCAACAAAGATAGAATCGCTTGTTGTAGAAGTAATCTCTAAAGAAGCATCATAGTATGGATCAACTTTCTTCTTAATAGGTAAGATAGTAATACTATCAGTAACTGCTCCAACAAATGTATGAACTGTTGTATTAGTAGAAGGTGCCTTAGTTAATAGCTGAATATCAAATGTATTGTAAGTAACATTAGAAATAGGAATAGCATTACCGCTAATAGGATCCTTATGAACAATACCATTAGCAGCTGCAGCAACTACCTTATGAGTTGTTACATTAGTAGAAGGAACTGTATCAAGAACCTTAACCTCAAAACTATTCAATCTCTTATTGAAGATCTTCAACCACTTACCACTTACAGGGTCAGTAGAGCGAGGATATGAGTGTTGTCCAGCACCTTGAGTACACTCAAGTGTTATAGCACTATCATTGAACTTAATCCAATCACCATTACTCATACCGTGATTAGTAGTAGTCTCAATCTTAAGAATACCTGTCTCAGGATAATAATGTGAACCACCCCTCATTAGAGCAGCACTTGCTGTACCACCAGTCCATGTATGTGCATAAGCACCACCAGAAATAATAGCATTGGTTCCAACAGATCCAGGCTTCCATCTATGTAATGATTGATCTGGAGATACACCAACATTTAATGTTATAGTTGTATCAGATACAGCAGTAATAGTTACTGCAGTGTCATATGCAGGGTCTGAAGAACGTGGATATGTGTGGTCAGTTCCATAATTGTCTTTAGCACACTGGAATGTTAGTGAGTTTGCAGTGAATTTAACAGTTTCACCTACAAAGAAGTCATGAGCACCAATTTCTAACTCAAGTGAACCACCTGCAGGATCATAAGTACCATCTGTTGCAGTGTAATTAACAATAGGTGACTTACCAACAAATATAGTAGCTGTAGTTCCAGTTACTGCTGTAACTGCCATATCTTTACCGAAGTATGGGTCTGTTGCTCTAGGATAAGACTTAGTAGCAACATTTCCATCCATTGCACATGTAAACTTCAATGAATTAGGTGCAACTCTAGCTACAGAAGATGCATGACTAATACCAGTGGCAGTACATGATACAAATGTATGTGTATCATTAGTTGTTGCAGGGATCTTATCGAGAACCTGAACATCAAATGTATCAGTTGTTGTATTGAATATTTGTATCCACTTACCACTTACAGGATCAGCTGCTCTAGGATAAGTATTTGTTCCAGAACTTACTCCAACATTAACACTAAGAGTATCTGCAGTAGGTGCGAAAATTGCTAAAGCTGTGTTATATGCAGGGTCTGTTGTACGTGGATAATAATGAGCAGTTTGGTGACTATCCTTAGTACAAGTAAATCCAAGAGAATTAGCAGCAATCGTAATAGTATTGGAAGTTGTTAAGTTGTGAGCAGCAGATGTTGTTAAGTTTAATGTTCCATTTACAGGATTGTAAGAAGCAGAAGTAACATTATGCTGAGTAGAAGTATTATCTGTAAATGCATTAGTAACAGTACCACTAACATATAGATGAGAACCAGCTCCACGATCACAGGTAAAGTTCAATGCATTGTCATCAATCTTAATTAAATCTCCATCATCCCATCCATGTCCAGCAACAGTAAGTGTCATGACACCTGTTGATGGAATATATGTACCAGCAGTTGCTTGATGAGTTGAAGGAGCAGTAAATGCATGAGATCCACAAGTCAATTCTACAAGACCTGTAGCAGCATCAAATGTACCAGTGGTTACATCATAAGAATTAGTAGGAATAGCAGCAGTAAATGTATCCTGAGAAGCTCTTGGATACTTATGAGTACCTAAACCTTGAGTACAACTGAATGAGAATGCCTCATCATCAACTCTAATATGATCACCATTTACTAATCCATGACCTACTTGTACACATCCAGTAGTTGCATTCTGGAAGGTATGTGTAACAGCATGACTAATAGCACCTTGTCCACCGTTAGCATTAACAGTAATTGTATTAGAACTTACTGCTGTAATTGCAATATCAACGTTGTATAAGTAATCTGCACCATTACCAGTATTAGCACCTGTGGCACGAGGATATGTCTTAGTCTGTGTCTGACCATTGTACTCACAACTAAAGGATAATGAGTTTGCATCTAATCTAATAGTATCCAGTGTAGTTAATGTATGAGTACCAATTTGTAGTACTAAGTCGCCACTATTCCCATCATAAGTCGCAGATGAGACATTAAATCTTTCATTCTGTATAGTCATTACACCCGTAGTTGGGTCGTAATCTGCAAAATGAGGTGATAACTTACTGTTACTTACAAATGAATGAGGATCAGTGTTAGTGGAAGGTATATCATCAAGAACAGTGACATCAAAAGTATTAGTTTGGACATTAGAAACCTTTAACCATCTATCGTATGCATAATCAGTGGATCTTGGATATTGCTTCTTAGCTGTATTACCATCAAGGTTACAAGTCATTGTTAATGACTTCTCCTTAATCTTAATCCAGTCATTATTTACAAATCCATGAGCAGGAGATGTAATTGTCATTACACCATTGTTAGGATTGTAATCTACACCAGTAACTTCAAATCCTTCTGTAGATGTTCTAGGATAGCTTGTGACAGTTTGATGATTGTTCTTATCACAACTGAATGAAACAGCACCATCAGAAAGTTTAATACTTTGACCAGCAGATAGGTTATGAGCACCTATAACTAACTCCATAACACCCGTATTTGGTTCGTATAAGGCGTTAGAAGGTGTATAAGTCTTAAGAGGTGTCTTACCAACGTTAACTGTAATACTATCGCTTGTAATAGCAGATACAGCAAGTGCAGAATTATAAGCAGGATCAGATTTTCTAGGATAAGTATGCTGAGTAGCCCTCTTATCCATCTCACAAGTGAAGATTAATCCATTTTCATCAATGGTTATTGTATCTTGTGCTACTGTGAGACAATCGGCATCAATAGATGAGAATGAGTGAGTGTAGTTACCACCACTTTGAACTGCGTTAGATGCAGTACCACCATTCCAAGTATGTGGGGTGATATCAGTAGTCGCTCCCTGTCCACCATTTACATTGACCGTGATGGTGTCAGTAGTTGTTGCTGTAATAGCAATTGCAGTATCATAGGCATAGTCTGCGCCTCCTGCGGCGGCTGATCCAGTAGCCCTAGGATATGTCTTATCAGTCGAATAATTGTCACCTTGATAGTTACACCTGAATGTTAATGAATTAGCAGCGATCTTAATACTTTCGCCTGTAACTAATCCATGATCTTTAATAGTTAGTACTAAATCACCTGTTGTTGGATTATATGTTGCATTTGTTACATCATGGTTAACAACTGGAGAAGCACCAACTTGAACATCAAACGTATTAGCCTGTACATTGAATACCTCAACAAACTTACCACTGAAAGGATCAGTTGTTCTTGGATAAGACTTAATAGAAGTATTACCATCCATTAAGCAAGTAAGTTTAACTGCACCATCAGCAATCCTAACTCTGTCTCCATTTTTAAGAGTATGACCATTTAAAGTCAAAGTCATTACACCAGTAGCAGGAACATATGCTGCACTAGTTGGAGATAGGGTAGTTGGACCTAATAATGGATGAGCTCCGATTGTTAATGATAAATCACCAGTTGCTGCGTTATATGTTGAGGCAGTAGGTGTATATTCTTGTCTTATACCTGTACCAACGTTAACCTTGAAGGAATCTGTAGTTACAGAGTAAATTGTTAGGAAAGCTCCAGCAGCAGGGTCTGAAGAGCGAGGGTAAGTATGATTAGTAGCATTGTTGTCCTTAGAACAAGTAAATGTTAGTGAATTGTCAGTAAACTTGATTCTATCACCATTATCCATTCCATGAGCAGCAGCTGTTATCATCATCTCACCTGTTGCAGCGGTATAAACAACCGAAGTAGGTTGGAACTGATAAGTGCTTAATCCTTGGAAGGTATGAGTAGTAGTATTAGTTGCAGCAGTACCATTAAGTGCATTAACTGTAATAGTAGTACTAGTTACAGCATCAATAGGAATATCGGATAGATTTCCGTGTGGATCTGTTGATCTTGGGTAAGTATGATTACCAGCAGCTTCAGTACAACTGAATATTAGGGCATTGTTAGCAATTCTAATGTATGACCTAGCATGTTTAATTGCATCAGTTACAGCAGAAGAGAATGTATGAACTGTAGTATTAGTGGATGGAACAGTATCTAATACTTGTACACTGAATGTATTAGCAGATACATCAAATATTGGGATCCACTTACTGCTAACAGGGTCAGTAGGACGAGGATATGCATGAGTACCACCACCTTGAGTACAAGTGAATACGATTGCACTATCGTCAAACTTAACCTTCTCACCATTCTGGAATCCATGATTAGCAATGGTAACAACCATTATGCCAGTCCAAGGATCGTAAGTAGCAGTAGTAGCAGTATGATCTGTAGGTGCCAACAGTGTATGTGACCCAATAGTCATCTCTAGTACACCTGTACTAGGTGTATATGCTGCTGCAGAAGGTGCGTAGTTGTTAGTTAGGGATGAACCTACCTCAGATAAACCCAAAACATCATCCTGGGTATATCCATTACCAGCTTGATTTAGTACAACATTAGTTACCTTCTGTCCACTGACTGTAATATCAGCAGTAGCACCAGAACCAGAACCTAATCTATTCTTAAGGGGAACTCCTGTATATGTACCATCCGTATATCCATATCCACCAGTTAATCCATTAGCTACATCAAAGGTCTTAATTTCATCTCCAATCTGATCTAACTGGAAACTACTTGTATATGATGCACGATCATAGTACATCACAAGGATAGTGGTTCCAGAAAGTAAAGGACTATTAAAGGTTAGAATATCATTGGCAAAGGTATAATTTGCAGGATTTTGTACAATACCATTAGCAATAACAAATAATTGATCCTTATCTGGAGTTTTGCCAAGCTTTGTGGTAAGTCCTGTACCATCATTACGCATTCTAAATTGGGTATTAGTACCATCAACAGAGACTCTAAGTGTATGTCCAACTCCAGAACCAATAGCACTTATACCAATTGCAGGTCCACCAGGGATTTCTCTAACTTCAATAGTGTTTGCATCAACTACTTTAACGTAATATCCACCACCATTAGTTAATCCACCAATAGCAGTTCCAGTTCTTACTTGAGGATAGTTTCCTACATCTGGATTAGGTAATGTTGAAGGATTATCAATACCATCAGCAATAATCTTTGCAAGTGATGTAATGGCACTTGTGACAGTTGCACAACCGTCTGAAGGTGCAGTAATACTTAAATCTTTTATAGGAGCTAACGTAGTATATGTACCAATAGGTAGGTTGTTGACTACAGCAAGGTTACATAAGTCTCTTGCCTTATTAAATGCAAATATAGTTTCAGTCTCTTCCCCAACAACATGCTTAAGGTAATTTGATGGGTTAGTTCTAGTTACGGAAGCAAGGCTATTAGAAGAAAGAGCAGTAGTAATAATGTCAAAGAGAGTGTCCATTGCAGAAGAGACACTAGCACATGTAGCAGCAATGTAAGTAGGTGAAGTATTAGTGACTTGAGTAAGACCGTGATTTCCTTGAACAGTGATTGCCTCATTAATGATTACCTTAGCAGCCAGTTCCTTACACTTATTGAAACACCATATCGCTTGTGTCTCTTCACCATCAACAGGAGCAGGATTGGAGTATACGCCATCAACATAGAAGTTTCCAGCATCCCATGTCTCACTATTGCCACCATAACGCAAGTTATATGCAATAGCTTCCATTCCATCAACTAAGTCATCAATACAATTATCATTATGACCTGGAATACCTGGATAACCACTTGGAACCCCTACAGTAGGATCTAATAACATCAAATACACTGCTTCTTCAGCAATGAACTTCATGTTGTCCTTAATTAGGTTAGCAGCATCAATATGAGCATTACTTAGTGAAACTACTCCACCAACATATGCATTAGTAGCATCTAATGTGAACCAATTACCACCATACCTTAAGTCATTTGCCCAAGCAGCTAATACTAGTCTTATATCTCTAGCACATGTAGTTGAGTTGTATGTAAGACTTGGATATGAGGCATTTAGTGATCCAATTGTCTCTTCAATAATATAATCAATGTTTGAGATGATTAAATCTCTAGCATCTTGGAATCTATCTCCACCAGCATTATAAACCATACGCTGATTGTCAACCAATCCATGATTAGTTAATGTAATCTGATTATTAGCAGTACTTACTATAGTTGAAGATGATCCATCAAATGTAATAGACTTATCACTAACATCATCCATCTTGTAAGAAATACAAGATAATATCTTCTGAATATCTAATAACTGTCTACCATAAACCTGAACTTCAGTTGGAACTGCAGCTGTATAATCTGCTTTACCTAAAGCAAAGTTCTGAATCTGAGAAAGTTTACCAGTTGCCTTTGCAGATGGCTTAGGAATTACGTAAGTAGTACCATTAAAGGTAGTTCCTAGACTATTAGTTCCAGAAACCCACCAATCGTAGCTATTACCAGCACTTAAGTTAAGTGAAGACTTTGCTCTATAATCCTTAAGACTTGCTTGTGATAGTACTTGTGTACCAACTACTTTGAAACCTGCAGGGTGAGCAGCATACTTAAGTGGGTTCTTCCAATCATTAATATTAATAGATGAAGAGATATCATATGAGAATTCCTGATACCTATCACTGTCATATAGTCTCTGTTCGTTAAGATCTAAGAAACCAGTGGTTCTTTCCCACTTAGTTGCAGAAATACTAATTGGTGAAACTTCAAATACAGCATCTGCTCTAGTGAATGCATGAATCTGACCAAATGCAGCAGTCTCTTCACCAAATACAGGTTCACCGACTTTAAACTCACCTTCTACGATCTCTACACTAACAACACGTCCAGAAGCATCCCAATTCTTAACATAACCATATGCAGTATATGAAGTACTAGATGCACCCTGATAAATCCTTTCTCCAACAGAGAAAGTAGCAGGCTTCATGTATGCAGTGATGTCATCGCCAAGATCAGTAGTTTCTAATGTAAAGTATGTCTGTCCTGTTAGTTGATCACCTACTGGATTGCCAGTAAATGATATAAAGGTTCCAAGATTAGCATTTGCAAGACTTGTTGCAAGTTGAATCTGATTATCTGCTAATGCAGTATTCTTTTCTCTAGATATCGCATAATAAGTTGTATCAACAACTAATGGTGTTGGGAATTGGCCTGTAATCTCTTTAAGAGTAACTTTAGTACCATTAGGTATCTTTGTATTATATGGGAAGTTTAATGTACTACTAGACTGCAATCCAACCCAAGTATGAGTTACCTTAGCCTTTACAGTAGGTGCAGATAAGAAACCTCTACCAGCCTTAATTACCTCTATTGACTGTATAACCTCATTTTCCAATAATGCTTCCAATTCATAGAGTGATCCACTTCCACCTTCAAGAACGATCTCAGGTGTAGAAACAAAGTTAGCTCCACCATTAATAACGTCAAAATAGTCAATAACTTGAGTTCTTGTTAATTGTAAGTTATATGTTGTGTTTAGCTCTGGTTTTAGGGTTCTATCGTGAGAATAGTTAAATGTGATGTTATCTCCACCGATTTTCAGTATTTTGCCCAAATCGGAAGATTTAAGTAATATAGAAGCTCCAGAACCTGTTTTTTGCGTAATATTAACTACAGGAGCACTTTGGAACTGTATTCCAGCATTTTCGATGTTAATCTGGTTTACACCTTCATTTAAGATGGTTGAATTGAATTTTGAGTTAATTCCATTACCACCACTAACAGTAATGTTTGGTGATGACAAATAACCAGATCCAGTGTTTGTAACTGTAATTGTATCAACAGAAGCGTCTAATAACGTCGAAATAGTTGCTGGATCAGCATGTGCCAATGTAGTAACTGTAATAGTGAAATCTTCATTTCCAGCACCACCAGGAAGCTTTGTACCATCAAAAGTGATTACATCACCTAATGAGTATCCAGTACCGCCAGTTGTGCAAGTAACCGTTGCAATTGCACCGTTACCATCTGTAACAACTGTAAATTCAGCACCAGTGCCATTTACGGGAGCAACACTTGTCTGAGTTACTCCAGTGGTTGTTGTATCTGGAGTAAAGGCATTTGCAACAGATTCATTGATAGATCCGACTGTATCGACTGATCCATAGTAAGGATCATCAAATATGATGGATGGAGCAGCTCTATAGTTAGATCCAGGGTTAGTAACAGTAACACCAGTAAGTTGACCACCACCAGAAACAGCAGTAGCAACAATAGCTTGAACTCCACTTATTGCACTAATTGAAGCTTGTGAATCAGCACTGTATACATTGTTAGTAGCGGCAGTGCCAGTACTGAACATAATGTAACCTTTATTACCAGCACCAACTCTTTCGTTCTTAAGAGGTTTAACTCTTAATACTGAATTAGTTACGTCCCAAGAGATGACTTGACCTCTAGCAGTCTGATTTCCTTGAGTTTCTTGTGAAATGATGACTTCATCCTTAATAAAGGATCCAAGTACACCAGTAAGTGTTAAATCGACAAAATCAGGTAATGTTACAACTCCAGTTGGTAAAGATGACTGATTATATCCAGATCCATCATTCGTAATGGAAACATTGGATAAAGTACCAGAAATAGTAGCAACTGCTGTTGCACCAGATCCAGATCTACTAGATCCAGTCAATTTTGGAAGAGATGAGTAATTTCTTCCAGTATCACCAATAGAGATGGTTGCAATACCACCCTCAGGGTAAATTGAGTTTGTAGTGTAGCTGATACCCGTACTATACCCAATTTCAGGTTCTAGAACAGTTATGTACTTATATGTCTTATCTGTCTTCTCACTAACGGTCTGTGTACCTACAACAGGGTCATTCATTGCTGTAAAGTAACTTCCAGTTACATCTCCTTCAATATCGAAATAATAGAAGATACCAGGAAGATCTCTAACGTAAATTGTAATAGAATCCTGATCTCCTGTAATTGGATCTTTTACTTCCTCAGAAATGTTCTTATAAGTGAAAATATCGGTATTTGCAGGATCTAGCGTAAATGCAAGTGTTTTTCCAACATTACTTGCATCTGAAGTGTCGAACTTATACTTATGACCCAAAATAAGTTGTAATTTGGGTTCTTTCACATAAACTTCAGCAGAAGCTGTATTAGCGGCTGCAATAGACGCAAAATTGCGTTTTACGGTAAATCTACGATTACTTTCAGTTCTAACAACTGAATAATCTGTTTTATTGTATCCAGCAGGAGAAACTCCCGAAATATTAACAATATCACCAATTCCAACTTGATGTGCAAGGCTTGAGTGAATTTGAGCTTCAATTTCGACTTCAGTTAGTGTAATAGTGAATCCTGATCCTGCAGAAGGAGATAAGTTGTTTCCAAGGTTAACATTCGCTGCAGAAATAGTATCACCAACATCATATGCAGTTCCTGTACTTGTAATCGTTACAGTAGTGACTGCACCACCAGAAACGACAATAGTTGCCTTACCACCAGTACCAGATCCATTAGATGTCAATGGAACTTGTTCATAAGTGCCATCTAAGTAATTACTTCCTCCAGTAATGCTTGACCAACCACCTTGGTATAAATTACCGTCTGTACGCTTCCTAAGATAGGTCCAAGTCATTGAACCATCAGTTACAGTACCACTTTCATGAGTTGGAGGTGTAGAACTAGAAGTTCCACTCATAGCTGCCTTATAAACTCTATCTTGAGTGAAAATAAGATCTTCCTGAGTATATGCAGTAGTATTAGCGTATTCTGCCAACAACTTCATTGTTGACAAATTGAAATACTTGAAATAGTACTTAGATCCAATAATCTTTGTAGTAAGAACTCTAGTATAAAGATTGTCAGTCAAACTAACAGTAACATTCTCTCCAACTTGCAAATAATGATTTTCTTTAGTAGTTACTGTTGTTGTACAAACATCATCATTAGCACCTACAGCATTTGCAAGGGTACTTACTTCTCCGCCAGCAACAGCTGATACAATAGCACTAATTCCTTCTCCACCAGTGTCTGTATTATCAAATATTAGTCTATCATTGACTTTATACTCTTTACCGCCACCTTCAACTAGATATTGATCAACTCCAGAGGAAGAATACTTATTAGTCGCGGAAACAATCAGTGAATCCGCAGTACCACCTCTAATAAGTGGATAATAACTAAAATACCCAATTCCATCTTCAAGGTAGCTTAATACTTCACCAGTTTCCATCACAATCAAAGTTGTGGTATCTTCAAGTGCTAGGAAGAAGTCAATCTTGTTGTCAAGCTTTTTTCTCTTTGCTACAATGTTATCAACACCGATATATGGTGCTTTATAGCGAATTGCGTCTTCTGTGAAATTCTTTTGGAGACCATTTCCGTCCCAGTTAGTAGAATCCGCTTCTGAGTAGAAATTTGGACCTACAAAGTACGGAAATTTAGGTTCTCCAGCAGAACCCTTAATTGTGGCAAAATATGCATAAACTCCATTTGGATATTCTGGAGTAACGCAGAATCTGCCGTTATATTGGTCTAAATCACCATATCCTTCTCTATATTCATAATCTTCGATATAAGTGCCCATAGGGTCTGTTAGACCGTTTAGAAGAGCATCCCTAGATGACTTAACAAGGTAACTAGAGACCATCAACTTAAATGAATTATGAGGAGTAGTATTTTCAGGATTCTCAAACCCATATGGTCCATAAATTGGATGTCCGTCATAAGCCCAACCAATAATAGGAGAGTGTGCGGTTGGATTTAATTCTTGTAATGAATCATTAATATTATCTCTTAAGAGGAACCTAAGTTGCTTAGGGTTATACAGATATCCATATTCTCCGTCATATATCAAGTAGTTTTCTCCTTGGAAAACTCCACCACCTGCAGTATCAGTAGTTTTACGTGCTACGAAAGTATTTGAACCTAATTCTGCGCCAGTTGCTGCTTCGTTAAAGCTCAATTCTGTCAACTTAGTTTGGAATGAAGCTCCTGTTCCTGGATATACAATACTAATCGATGTATTACCTGCGCTATATCCCGCGCCCTTATTTGTTACGATAATACCAGTAACAATATTAGTAGCAAGGTCTACTTGAGCAAATGCAGTAGCACCAACTCCATCTCCAGTAATAACAACGTCTGGAGCACCATAATACCCACTACCACCGAATGTTACGATAACACTTTCGATTTTTCCGTTTAAAATGGAAGGATACGCAACAGCACCACTACCAGAGATTAACTTAATAGTGGGTTCGTAGGTATATTGAGTTCCAGGATTAGTGATATTGATAGTATTGATTGGTCCTCGACAAATAGAGGTAGCAGTAGCACCTGTGCCATTTCCGCCACTTATAGAAACGCTAGGAACACTAGTATAACCAGAACCTCCATTAGTTACAGTAATTCCAGTAACAATACCTGATGTGATCTGAGCAGTAGCAGTTGCCTGATTATCATTACTAGCTCCACCACCAGTAATCGATATAATTGGTTCTGTTGTATACCCACTACCACCATTAGTAACGTTAATAGCAATTACAGACCCTTTTACGGAAACAGTAGCAGAAGCTGCCTGTCCTTCGTACTCCCAAGTAATTTGACCTATTGTGGCATCACCAGTAGTATGTGTTGGGTAAGCAGTACCTGATGAAAGACCACTATCAACAGCTTTATACCTATTACCGTTATATTTTACTCTAGTACCTGAAGAATAAACTGTATTAAGCTTATAATCTTCCTCAAACTCTACTGTAGGTGGGTTTGTGATATCATATCCATCTCCACCTGCATTTTTATCAATAGACTTCAATCCACCAAACTTCTTCTTGGTTTCTCCCTTATATGAGAATATTGGAACACCATTTGAACCAATACCAATTTGACCAACTGGAGTAGCTGTTTTTGTACTTTTAGTAGATGATATAAGAGGTATTCTCTTAAGATATCTCTGGTTACCAGGAGTTAAGTCACCAGCAGCAAATGGACCTATTTTATGTGATGGTACACCTGTACTAGCGATAATAGCATCTGTGTCTGATTTGTAGGTATTTTGAACGTCTGCAGTGTAATCCTTGACTGCATTGTTGATAGAAGCGTAATCACTAACACCATATGCAAATTCTCTAGAAATAAAGAATTCAAATCCACTAATACCTTGAGCTGGTGTAGATGAGAATAAAAATTCAAATTCCGTATCAGAAACAATACCAACAACATCATGAAGGTTATTGTAAATGTCTTCTGGGGCATTTAGAACTCTAATGACATCATCTCGCTTCAAACGATGCTTTTCTTTAGTCTTAACAGTACAACGGACACTTCCATTAGGATTAACGGTTCCTAGGGTCGCAGATTCGCCTCTGAGTGCCCTTCTGACGTTATATTGGAAAGTATCCCATATTGGGTCAATACTATCAAAGCCTGGTGCTAGAGGGGTCGTAACCTTACTGTTAGGAAGGTAATACTGACCACCATCAGTCAATACAACACCTCTAGTGCCTCCATAGACCTTTAATTGGATTTCCGAGTTGTCTACATTGGAATATCCGTAAATCTTGAACGCAGCAAATACTTCTTGACCTGCATCATGAGCTACATTAGTTGTACCCTCTCTTGCACGGGTACATCCTAAAAACTGGTTGACAGTTTTATCAGAATATGTTATAATTTCATCTTCTATCCTAAAACGACCATTTGTTTCTGGCCAACCGAGAGTAGAATCAACAGTAACAATTTGATCAGAGATATTAGCTCCAAGATCAGATGAAAGGACTGATTTGTATGGAGTTACAAATGCTCCTAGTGAATTATTAGTATCTACGTCAATTTCAAAGATTGAACCACTAGAAGTGAAAACTTCAACAACACCTTTTACGTAAATTCGCGCAGCTGCAACATTTGGATCATTTGTATCATTTTCTTGATACAGAACTTGACCAACTAACGCACCTGGGTCTCCAGTAACCGCAACAGCACGAATAACTTCCCTAGAAGTGTAATATGCGTCTGATGGCTTGAAAATACGATCCCTAGGATAGTTAATTTCCGAATCTACGCCAAAAAGCGTTCTTAAAACGAATTGGAACGACCTTGTAGACCCTTTAGAGGCATAAAAGTCCTTAATTCGCTTAATTACGGTTGATTCAGTAACTCCAATCGCAAAATTCTTTGGAAATGTCGATAAAAACTGTTCTTTGAACTTTCCGAGTATATAAAGCGGAAAAATATTGTTCAAATTGGTAACTTTTGCTCCAAGAGCATGAGATGCAGCTACAGTTTCTTCAAATTTGTAATCTGCCTCTTCACCAATTGTTTTTATCGCGTTAAAACCTCTTGCACAGTCCTGAAAAAGCGTAGATCCCTTTTGTTGGTAGTAAATAATCTCATCATCGACTAAAAGTAGCCCTTCAGATGGGAAATCCCGCGTACTTTCAACGTCAACAGTTGTAGAAGATGTATCTAACGCGGAAATAAGTTTTGTTTCAGTAACTAATCCACCATAATTATCAATATTGTAGTAGTCACCCCAGTTTTGAATAATATCAAAGCAATATCCCTTTAATTCTTGTGACTTATAATACTCTTTAACAAATGAAATGAAGGTTGGATAATTTTCCTGAATAAACGAAGCAAACTGACCCGCAATATTGTGGGAAATCTGTGATCTAGATTCGGGACTGACCTCTGACGGTACGGGCGTTGTTGAAACCGTAGTGGTCGGTGTAGTCCATGAACTAACCTTCCAGGAAGAATTTGTCATCTGTTAACTAACTATAGCTTGACTCTGGTACAACTCCAGTACCAGAAAGGTTTGAACCGCTACTGATAGTGTCTTCTACAACACTTACAGTCGTATTATCTATGCCCACAGTTAAGTAGGTTTCTCTTAATGAGATTAAATCATTAGATTCTGGAGTTCCAGAGATCTGTAATAGATTATTTGCTACTGATGTAGATGTAATAATCAAATCATTAATGACAATTTCGCCCATAAAATAATCAACACTACCCCATAGACCATCAACATATTCCTTTTCACCAGTTCCTTTAATATAATAAAGACGTAATAGTCCTGCACCATCATCATTGATATAATAAGTGTTGAATGCATCACCACTTATCTTAAATCCACTAGTAGAAACAGTAGAGTCTGTAGTAGTTCCTTGTTTAATCCTATTACCATAACAGATCTTATAGTTCACACGAGCATTTAAATCAACTGTTACGTTCTTTCTCATCTTAAGACGAGTGATATTAGAGGTAATTGCTGTTTCTGAATTGTCAATTACACTCTGAAGCTTGGAATATTTGAATTTTCCACCAAATTTATTAAACTCTCCACTAACATTCAGTTGAGTTAATGATATAATCACTAAATTCTTGACTTCCGAAGGTTCACGACGAGTAACATTTGGGTTATAATAGACAAAACTGTCCAAATCAATGTATAATATGGATGGATCAATGATAGAAGGTTGAATTGCCGCTACAGAGTAATCTCTAAGCTTCTTAAGAATGACATTTTTCTCTGAAAGTGATAATCTATCAGCATTTTTTGGTTTAATTGCCAAAAATACCTTACCATATTCAGGTGGAAACGCTTCTTCACCACCATAACAAGCAATTGAAGCTACATTTGGGTAAATTTGTGGAATAATTGCTTCATAGTCACGAGTTGAGACTGCTCTACCGAAGGCAGAATAGAATTTTGGTGCTGCAAACTTGATAGATTCAGTAGTTTCCGCTAATGCACCTCCATCTGGATCACTTGTAGTAGTAACTGTAATGCCAGAAGTGATAGAATTGCCTACATTGTCTCTAAAATTACCAATATTTTCAAATACTTTCAATCCATTAGCTCCAGTTCCACTAGAAGTGGTATACTGAACCTCGACAACATCACCATTTGTAAGATCTTTACCCATTATTCCATCACCAAAGAGGATTTCTGGGATTTCTTGCTCAGATTCTTCTAAAAAGAAGACCTTTGAAGTGGAATCTATCTTAGTAATATCAGTTGCTTGCAAATAACGCTCTGTAACAGTACCTGAAGTTACTTCAACACGCATACTAGATGTATCTGCAGTTCCATTTGTAAGAATAAAACGCTGTCTTTGGTTAATATCTCTTACAAAAGTGTCTGTAAGGAATACTCCTTCATACAAAACAACACCAGTAAAGGTTGCAATACCAGAAGTACTATCTACACTCTGTGTAGTATCAACTGGTAAAGAGAAAACAAAGTTATTATTATCTAATCCTGTGAAATTTAATACTAATCCTTTAGAGATTGTAACTGTTTTGGGATATGGAACTACAGTCTGTACGCTAATATTAACAGTTGTTTGTGCAGAACGAGCTGATTTTGGTGTATAACCAAGCATTCTTGCTAATTTTACTACATTTTCACGTAAAACAGCAGTTTCTAAGAAGCCTTCATTGACTGTAAGGTTGGCATTTACACTAGTATAGTAAGTATTATATGCTAACGTATCAAGAAGCACCGTCAATGATGACCCTTCAAAGTCATAATCACTGAATTCTGACTGTGCTCTTAAGTAATCTTTAATTTGTGCCTTAATTTGGTTGAACTCTAAGGCGTTGACCTGATTGAATGCCATTATGGTTTAAATGCTATGTCGATAGAATCAAATTTGGCTGGGATTCCCATGATTACATATGCTATACTCACGTTTAATTCATTATTATTCTCATCAACCTTCACTTTAATCTCATAAACTGCTACCCTAGGTTCATAAGTATCAATAGCTTCCTGAAGTCTTTTCTTAATTCTCTGAGCAGAGTTTGGTATAAAGTTTTCAAAGAGTAATCCGATGATATTCCCACCGAAAGCAGGATCAAAAGGTTTCTCGTAGAAGTTATAAAGGACAATATTTTTAACTGAAGCTTTAATGGCTGCCTCATTGTTCAGTGCTAATATGTCATTAGTCACTGCATTCTTTTCAAAAGTCAAAGAGAAGTCTCTAAAGGACTTCGATGTTAAAGCCATTCGGCTACAATATTAACCTTCTTTATATTTATACTGGTTTTGTAATAATCTCTTCTCTGCTTCACGGACTACTTCCTCAGCACTCTTTTCAAAGTCTGGTGTAGCCTCATGTCTAGACTGATATGTCTTTGCTTTCTTCATATAAGCATCAGAACGAGGATCTGTAATAAGATACTTACAGTGCTCGTTCCCATTAGTATAGAAGTCGTCACCCATATCTACAGGGACGTTATGATTTCTCATTCCATTGATGATTCTATTTGCCTTGGCCACGATACCTCTTCTTTGCTTTATTACGGGATGTAGCAGAATACTTGCTATGCATCGAATTACCTTGACGAGTCTTCTTAGGAGTTGCTGGTACTACAATAGTTGTACCAAAACCACCTGCTTTTGTTTTTGCCATAATTAACCTGCGAATACGTTACTTGAACCAGCAGCGACTGATGTACAGCCACTTATTGCATCTCCTACTCTACCACACCCTTTACCATTTACAAATACGGTTGTACTCCCTGTAGCTATTGGTGCAGCATGTGAAGGGCATGGAACACCTGGTAATAAGTGCCCAGTGTTATTATCCCCTTGACGGGATATTGGAATACCATTGCAGAATACATTACCAGAACCCTCTGCTCTGACCATACCAGAACAATGGGCTACGTCTGCATCTCCAACTCTAGTTACTGCTGGCATTATGGTTCATACTCCGATGGTGCTGTGTCTTCCCAGTCATGATATTTAGCAATGGGCATACTATCATGAGGATGTTGCCAAACCTTCTCAGATCCACCTGTAGGGCATTCTATATCAGAATGACACTCTTCTGATCCACCTATAGCAAAAGGATTATAACGTGCAGTAGCAATCCTATACATCTTCTCATGCATAGTGATCTCTTCCTCAGGTTTATGAACCTCTACCGCAGGAGGAGTAATATTTACAATATCATTACCATCCTTATCCTTATAGGTTGGTATATGAAACCAATCATCATGGGGTGTATGATCAGGGGCTGGATAAGTCATTAGTCGTAATAGTTGTCAACAAGAGAACGGATACCTTCCCATTCATTATTTATTTTCATGGTTACTGTAAAGTTAGCATCAGGTTGAGCAGTCAGATTGCCAATAGGACCACTTTCCCATGATACGACTACTGTAAAGGTTTTTAATGTATAAGCAGTCATATCCTGATCAAGATCAAAGAAGATCTTATCAGCAGGTAAGTTTTCGCTTCCTACTACAGTGGTAGGTGTTTGTGTTAGATCAGTTTCACCCTGATCGATATAGGTAAAGCTATCTGAAAAAGGGTCAGCAAAAGACCCTGTGATTGTTACCGAAGTCGTACTTGGGGTAATCACAAGGTTGGGTTCTGTACCATCTACTGTAGCAGTAACGTTGGTAACATCACATGCTTGACCAGCAGCAACAGTACATGTTGCATTGATTGTCTCATTAATCGTAAACGTTGGTCTAACACGAGGAGGCAATTCGGTAGGAGTATTACTAGTGGTAATAGCAACAGTCATCTCTCTCTAGTCATTAATTGCTGTAGATAGTCTGAATATTTGCCCATAGCAATATGCTGCTCCTCAGTATGTGGAGGATCTGGAATAACAGGTTCAAACTTTATAAGATGATCAAACGCATCTGGGACATCCCCTAGTTTGTTATACGTTACGAGTTTTCCATTGTTTGATATGGTGAATACCCCGTTCAAGTCGTCCATAGTTTTTGGAATTATTTAGAGACCCTTCGCGGTTTTGGACGTGATTTTTTCCTCAAGGGTACTCAACCTATCCTCATTCCTCAGACTGGTAAGTCCACTGCTGAGTTGCCTTCCTTCAAGATCTCTCAGAGTGTTCTCATGGTCACATACGACATCTACAAGTCTCTCGTAGTTCTCAGAGCCAGGTCGTCTCATGAGGAGAAGGGACTGTTCCACTTTCTTCTCAAGTGCTGTCAGTCTCTCTGCAAGTTCTTCATTACTTAGTGGCATAACTTTCTTTGTCTACAAATGTACCAGATCTATCATAGTTTAATCTGTGGTTCTCGGTGGATACGTAATGACCTACGATGTCATTACCGTCACAACGGTACCCGTATCCTGTAACGTTCTCGTGGACTCCATCTATACGGAATTTCTTATTTTTGTCTGTAAGATAGCTGTGATAGCGTTCATCGAGGTTGATCATTTCTGTGAGAAGGGAAGGTGTAATTTATATAGTGACATTATACCGAAACCCTCACAAATAGTCAAGGGGCACTTGAAGGTTGTCACAAATTCTTTGCCTTCTCTTTATATTCTTCCCATTCTCTAAGGTGCTCCTCTGACCAATCCTTCATGTAATGATGACCTAAGGCACCCCTCAGAAGGAACACAGAGATACCGTTGATTGAGTGGACAGGCTCGGAGGGTTTCGGGGGTGGTGCTTTGGGCATTGTTTTGAAAGGGGGTCTGGGAAAATTTTTGGAAAAATTATTTATTTTATATCACGCTCGCTCATGCAAGACTTTATAGCTTAGCTTTGGTATGGATGTTAAGCTATGGGGGGCACAAAAAACCCCCCGTGAGGGGGGTAGTGCCTCCGAGTGCCTCAGCGAATGTGAGGTGGGGCGATCTCTGCACGCCATCCAAGTTTGGCAAAGTCTTCTAAGATTTGCAAGGCACGCTCATAAGTTGGAAAACTTATAAGTCTTGGATTTTGTTGCTGGTTTGTCCAGTAACGAACCTTTGTGCTGATT
>Ga0066862_10000094_pt1 | contig 31323 bp, 32 predicted proteins | sample ETN02SmetaG_FD_66431 | JGI IMG/M metagenome (GOLD analysis project Ga0066862, IMG submission 66431) | Marine microbial and viral communities from oxygen minimum zone, Eastern Pacific Ocean - ETNP2014F10-02SV255 | ecosystem: Environmental > Aquatic > Marine > Oceanic ... | reverse complement strand
TACTTTACAGAATACTCAGCAGGTACAGAAAACCCAGAAAGGCGTGTAGCAAAGCCAGCACCCCCACTACGTCACTGATCCTCCCATGGACTTCCTTCGTCCTGGCGAACCTCTCTCCGGATTCTTTCTGAGACTTTGTCTTCCTCCCCAGATTCCAAACGTAGATCATCATGCTCAGACCAATCAGTCCCGTGGCACCGTGGAGCCCCGGGACCATGTGACTAGTAGCATCGCCATGATCGATAATACCCCGTGCTGCATTGGATGCGAACGCAAGACCGACTATTGTCACGCTTGCTATGGCGATCCTATCTCCCATTGACTCGTGTTCTACAAGGGACGCCTTCCTCTCCCCACCCCTCATTAGGGAGGATTCCCCCCTCCAAGCCTTCTGTCGGAAGAATAGCCAAATCAGGAGAAGTGCGGCAAGGGGGTGGGAGAGGATTACCGCTAGCCTGACGAAATCCATGGACATTGGAATGGATAGAGAGACTTAGATTTGGCTAACTTTGGGAACCGTGTCACGGGCATTAGTACTGTTCCAGGACGAGTTCGGTCTGCGTCGAACTGATGTCCCCCGGAGCCGCGAGCCACATTCGATCCAGCAAATCCCTGAGAGCCACAGTATCGTCAACGTGAACCACGGCAACCAAGTCCGCATCGCCACTAATCTCGTACACGCACTCGACCCCCGGCCAACCGGAGAACTCCCCAGCGAGCGAGCCTATCTCAGTGCCAGTGCCGACTTTTAGGCGAATCAGGGCAGTGAGACCGATTCCCGATTCGCGAACCGTGTAACCCCTGATTACGCCCTCGTCCTCGAGCCTCTTGATGCGAGTCCTAACTGTCCTCTCGGTGACGCCGACGCCTTTTGCGATTTCGACATACGGGGCTCTTGCGGACTCTCTCAGAAAGGACAGGATGGATCTGTCAAGGGAATCGACATTACTCATCGAATCCTCCGAAAAACGTACAATTTATGATTATTTCTTGACGTTTTAATTCGTTTATTGGATGAAACACGTCCATTTACAGCCATCAGACCCTCAGAGATTATTGGTTGCGTTCAAATGGGATGGCTTACCTTGCATCCCCATGAGCCAGGAGGAGGCCATCTCCCAACTCAGGATTCAGGAGTATCTGGATGACGTCTCCGGACTAGATATCCCCCACTCGCATTCCCAATGGTACAACATCGATGTCGCAGCCCTGTTGAACAGAACTAGGATAGAGGGCCATGAACTCGATCCAACTTCCGGGTCATCGTTGATATTCCTAACCAGAAGCGTGATGCTCTGCTGTCCAAAGTCCGGCCGGATCCACCACTATCCCAAGCATCTATTACATTGCTTTGTTGATGACAATCGCTCCAAGTCCAATGAGGTTGATGGCGTACTAATGAGAGCAGAACTATTCTCCATCTCTCCCAATGAGGAGCAACTATGCTGGGAGTGTTGCTGCAGATCGGAACTGGAAATCCCTGAGATTCAAAACAAGGTTTCTCGATGGCTTAGTTGGTTGAACACTTAGCGGGGACATCGCTACCTTGAGAAGTCAAGGTCCCGTGGGAGGTCCAATGGGTGCCGCTATCAGCGACATCTTCGCTAGGGCCATTCTCGACTCCAGAGGCAACCCGACAGTGGAAGTAGACTGCTATGTGGATGGCATACTGAGAGGCAGAGCAGCGGTCCCATCAGGAGCTAGCACCGGTACGCACGAAGCGATTGAATTGAGAGACGGAGGGGACCAGTGGATGGGCAAGGGAGTCCAAGGTGCCGTCAACAACGTGAACGGCCCCATTCGGGAGGCACTAATTGGAAAAGATCCTTCAAACCAAGAAGAAATAGACTCTCTCCTAATCGAACTGGATGGTTCGGAGAACAAGGAGGTATTGGGGGCCAATGCCACCCTAGGCGCCTCTTTGTCATGCCTAAGAGCAGCATCTCAGGGCGAACTGTGGAATCACATATCCCAGGATGGCGAATCGAGCCTGCCAGTCCCAATGATGAACATCCTGAACGGTGGGGCTCACGCGGAAACTAACGTCGACGTCCAGGAGTTCATGGTAGTTCCACATGGTTTTGATGATTTCACCCGGGCCCTCCGAGCAGGAGTCGAGATCTATCACACACTCAAGTCCATTCTCAAGCAAGAAGAACTACTTGGGGGTGTTGGGGACGAAGGCGGTTTTGCACCGAACCTCTCTAGAAATGAGGAGGGACTGAGGCTGGTACAAGAGGCAATAGGGAGGGCCGGCTACTATCCAGGTCGACAGGTCTCGATTGCCCTGGACGTTGCAGCTCAGGAGTTCTTTGACGGCACTCATTACCATTTGGACGGAGAGGAGATTTCGGGGGCAATATTAGGGCAGATATATTCCAAGTGGTTAGATGACTACCCAATCGTCTCGATTGAGGACCCATTTGGGGAGGACGACTGGGACTCATGGGTGGACTTCACCTCCAGGGAAGGTAACAGAGTTCAGGTCGTCGGAGATGACTTGTATGTGACGAACACAAAGCGCCTCGAGAAGGGAATATCTCTCGGGGCGTCAAATGCTATTCTGATCAAACTCAATCAGATTGGAACATTCACTGAGACGATGGAGGTTATCGAAAAATCCCGTGAGGCTGGGTTCGGGACGATTATCAGCCACCGATCCGGCGAGACGTCGGATGACATTATCGCCGATTTGTCCGTCGGCACCAATTCGATGCAAATCAAGACGGGAGCTCCAGCGAGATCGGACAGGACATCCAAGTACAACCAACTACTGCGAATATCGGAAGAAGTGGGAAAATACTCCCGTCTATTCCAATGAGGATAGGATCAGCGGCAGAACGATGCTGGCATCGGACTCAATCACGAACTGGGGAGTGTTCACTCCCAACTTTCCCCAGCTGATTTTCTCAGAAGGTGGAGCACCCGAATAACCACCGAAGGAGGGTCTTGATTCAGAGATCTGGGCAAACCACGCCCAAAGTGGGACTTCCACACCTGCATCCTGCCTAAGCATCGGGACCACCGAGATTGCGAAATCCCCCGAAATCCCCCCTCCCACCTGAAGCATTCCTGTGGGCGAGTCATCTTCTCGATACCAATCGGCGAGAGACTGCATCGCATCCAATCCTCCTTTGACGACGGAATTGCTCTTCAGGGTGCAGTCTAAGACTCTCGCCGCTAGGAGGTTCCCTAGGGTCGAGTCCTCCCAACCCGGGGTGAATATCGGAAGATTCGCATCCGCTGCTGCGATCAGCCACGACTCCTCTGGAGGCGATGAGAACTCGAGATTCCCATGCAGGAGCAGATCATATACGTATTCGTGAGGAAAGCGGCTGTCACCCACTGTCTCCGACTCCTCCCAGAGGGACAGCATTTCCTCTCCAACCTTGGTGAAGGCGCTCTCCGGGATCGCTACGTCAGTTACGCGATTCATCTTCCTGTCATGAAGCGCTGCGTCTTCCTGCTTGCTCTGATGCCTCCAATTCGGTACGCTCTCGTAGCCGGATCGGGAGATAAGACCGAACATTTCTTCCTCCAGATTAGCTCCAGTGCAACAAATCGCATGCACCCTCTGTTCCCTGATAGCGGGTCCGAGGCTCTTTCCAATCTCTGCCGTCGACATCGCTCCTGCGAGAGTCACGATTAGTCGACCATCGTTATCCAGAAAGACTCTCAGTGAATCTATACATCGAGCAAGCTCACCCGCATTGAAGTGGCTGTAGTGAGTTTCTATGAAGTCTCGAACATCCATCTAATCACTCCGGAAACGCTCCACGCTCTTCCTGAAGACCAACCTCAATCCAGGGTTCTCCAATACGAGCCTCTCATGAATAAGATCTGCCAAAGAGTCAGCATTGCTGTCTCCACATGTGAAGACGTCAATCGCCAGAAGACCTCTCTCCGAGTAGCAGTGAGCGGTAACGTGACTCTCGTCAATCAACACTGCCGCTGCGAATCCAGAGGGGCTCTCCGTCCCATCGAATACCTCGACATGAGAGTGGACCTCTCTCACTCCGGATTCACGGATACATGATCTTAGAACTCCGAGGGCCCATTCTCCGTCCCCATCTGTGCCTCTCTCATAGTCGACATAGTCCAGAAGGACGTGGGAACCCGCTGAGTCAACCTCGGTCACGTCAGCTCAGCCGAGCCACCGAGATTTCAAACTCACTCTTCCCCAAGCCAGGCGCCGAGTCTACGCAAACCTTCCCCGATGGCTTCCTCATCAGCGGCGTAAGACACTCTAACGAATCCTTCCCCGTCAGTGATTAGTGACGCAGGAATCAATTGAACGCCCGCTTCCAATGCTCCATCTGCGAACTCGACGTCGCTCATGCCCGTGTTTGACACATCTGCGAAGACGTAGAAGGCACCCTCGGGCTCGGGAACTCTAATTCCAGGTAGGGAACCCAATCCATCCATCATCATCTTCCTCCTTTTCAGGTATTCTCGATTAAATTCGTCCACCGAATCTTCGCATTCCAGAGCGATCCTAGCCGCATCCATCATGAAAGTAGGGATGTGCGAGGCAGAATTGGCCTGGCTCTTCACAGCTGCCTTCATCGCCTCACTGGGACCAGTCAGGAATCCGACTCTCATTCCAGTCATTGCCCATGACTTGGACCACCCATTAACCACGATGGTCCTCTCCTTCCCTCCAGGCAGGGTCGAGGGAGAGACATGCGGCCAATCGACCCAAATCATTCGGGCGTATATCTCATCAGAAACTATCCAGAGATCATACTCAACTGCAATTTCGACTATTCCACCAATTTCCTCGGGGGTGAAGACCGCTCCCGTGGGATTGCAGGGCGAGTTGATTAGAATCATAGTTGTCTTGTCCGTAATCGCCTCCCTGATTGCATCCAAGTCAGGATGAAAGTTCTCCATGTTCACCTTTACGTGAACCGGCCTCGCACCGATGAACTCCAGCATAGGCTCGTAAGACGCCCATGAAGGCGAAAGCAGGATCGCCTCATCACCGGGCATGGTAGTGATCAGGAAGGAGTAGAGCAGAGCTTGCTTAGCTCCCGGAGTCACGACAATATCTTCAGCGGGGGATTTGATTCCATGGTGCTTCCTGAGGTATTCTGACACGGACTTGCAAAGTCCCATCGACCCCGGGCCCCTGGTGTACTTCGTCTTCCCTTCCTCGAGCCCCTTGATCGCTGCTTCGATGATTGGTGATGGGGTGTCGAATCCAGGCTCTCCCACGGTCCACCTAACGACTCCAGGTCCGGGGGGCTGTAGATAGGGAGCGAAACCAACACCCAGTCCCTCGAACCGAGAAGATACACGAGGCACGCCTTTCACACGAGTAGCCACTCAATGAAGGTATGCCGGCGCTCGACAGTCTTCAAGAAAGAATGTAGGTTCGGTGGGGCGAAGCACGAGTGGCAGAGTAGCTATGCAATGGACTGCAGATCCATGGACCCGGGTGCAAATCCCGGCTCGTGCTCCATCTATTCACAGCCCAGACAACTCTACGAGCATGAATGCTGCCGATATTGCAATCGCACCCATGACGAAGAAACGATCGAAGGAACTCGAATCCATGGGCTCCCCCTGAAACGTCATTCCCTCCTCCATACCCTCTTCTCTTAGTCTTAGATATACCAGCATGAACAGGAGCATTGTTGCTGGCCCAGAGATTGCATCCATCTGATTCTGTTCCGAGAATTCCCTCAACGGGCCGAAGACGAAACCGAAGTAGTTTGCTATCGTTATGGTCAGGAAAGCGAATAGCGCTGGATGTGCAACCGGCCACATCCCTCTTGCTCCCTGAGTCAGTATTACCACTGCCCATAGGACGTAAGTCAGTAGAAGCGCACCGGTGAAGGCAACCGTGACTTTGGTAGGTGCTAGCAGACCATCGCTGACAGCTCCCGGAGTGACGGCGTCAATCACGGACTCAGGATTTGCAATCTGGCGGAAAACGTAGAAGAGTCCCGTTGCAATAACTATGACCAGTCCCATCAAAGCGACGGGGTCCTTGACCCCAATCCCAAATGAGATAGAGTCCAAACCATCGTCCACCTCGTCCTCCCCACGCAGCATGAGATATGCCGCTGCATAGGTCACGGTGACGATAGGAGTTAGGAATTTGGGAGCCTCACTCGATTCGCTGGCTTCATTCCAGAACATCCAGATGACAGCGCTCGCAACAATCAGTCCGGCGAGAACTGGAAGCATCACCTTCCACATCCCCCGGGCTCCTTCATTAAGGATCAAACCAGTTGAAACGAAAATCCCGAACATCAGAATCCCGTTGAATGCGGTCTCTGGAGCTCCAGCGCCATAGGCCACATCAAAAGGGGTCGCCGAACCGTCTAGGCCATTGCTCAATATGGTGAAGCAGTCTCCCGCGCCACCAGTGGTGTAGCAGGCCGAGAAGAACATGAAGTTCAACGAGTACACAAGTGTTACTAGGGCAGTCAGTAGAAGCAATACTTCGCCAGGTGTCGATTTAATCCTATCAAAAACTAGGGCCATAATCATCCGGCTCCATATTGCATTATTATTTGTTAGGATATTTCTTACGGGGTAAAGGGGAGATTCTCGGGGTCGACATTACCCCCACACAGTATAATCCCGATCGAACCAATGTCTTCCTTGGATCTGAATTCGTTCTTCAGAACAGCAGCTAGGGAGATGGCGCCGCTGGGTTCTACAATCATCCCGAAAACCTCGTGAATAATCGTCATCGCAGTTAGAACCTCCTCATCGCTCACCCTGACGATCTCCTCAACGTGACTCTTGATGATCGGCCACGTCAGTTCCCCCATGCTGGTCAGTAAACCGTCACAGATTGTGTTCGGGCCAGTTTGTGGTACAAACTCACCCGACTCCAATGACCTTGCGGCATCATCAGCTCCTTCCGGCTCCGTGCCGAACAGGAGCGCATCCGGCAACAGCGCTCTGGTGGAAATGCAAGTTCCCGACATCAATCCACCCCCTCCGATGGGCGATAGGACCGCATCCAGATTTCCGCATTCTTCTATCATCTCCTTAGCTGCAGTGCCCTGCCCGGCAATGACGTTTGGATTGTCAAATGGATGAATGAAAGTCGCACCGGTCCTTTCGAGGACCGAATCCGCTGTCGTGACTCTGGCCTCAAGATTAGGCTCGCAGAGAATCACCTCGGCACCATGGCTCCTAACTCCGTTAACCTTCACATTGGGTGCCGTTTTCGGCATTACGATGTATGCGGGCACTCCTCTCTGTTTCGCTGCCAATGCAACTGCTTGACCGTGGTTGCCGCTACTATGGGTGCAAAGTCCGGGCTCCGCATCCTCGCCTAGAATTTTCACGGCGTTCGTCGCCCCTCTGAATTTGAACGCCCCAACATGTTGAAGGTTTTCGCACTTCATGAACACCCTGCGTCCAGCCATTTCGTCAATCTCGAGGGAATTGACCACGGGGGTCCTCAAAACAATCCCGTCAAGCCTCTTTGATGCCTCAATTATGTCTGAGAAGAGAATGCTAGACATGTTCGCTCGGGCTTCGCAGAGAAGAGCAATACATCATTACTACGGCGCGGCCCCGACAATTCATGGGAGAAGAAAACGCCCCTGAGTGGATTTTCCTTGCAATAGCCTCAGCAATCCTCATTCTTGACTCCCTTTTCTTCGGCGTAGCTCCAAGTGGACCTTGGAATGACACCAGTTTCTCTACCGGGGTGATCGGAATGACGGGACTATCCTTTGGATATGTTGCATGGTACCGATACACATTCAAGAGAAGGGGACTGATACCCTGGATCGACCTCTGGAAGACTCCGGAGGAATCAGTCAAGTGGGTGTTCACAGCGGCTGTAGGTTTCCTTGTCTTGGCATGGGTTTCGGGAAATCCCATGCAACCCTACTTGCCAGACCCAACGGGATTAGTCCTGACCTTGGTGGGGCTGTTATTGGCCCTGCAATCAGGATACGCGTATCTCGCCATGGGCCCCCTCAAGGAAGACTGACCTACCTCTTTCCAGGTTTCCAGAACTGAAGAGGCAGCGGGGCCTCTCCCTGCATCGCTCGGAACGCAAGATGGTCTGCTCGCTCGTTCCACCGGTGTCCCCTGTGTGCAGGCACATGTTCTCCGCTGAGGTTAATTATTCCCGAGACTTCATCCCACAAATCTCTAACTCTTCTTGCTAGATCCTGATTGGCCTTTGCTCTCCATAATCCCGAGGCGATGTTCAGTGCGTAGTTCGAATCCCCTCTAATAATCGCAGTCTCGATGGACGACTCTCCCAATATCCATCTCAGAGCATGACCTATCGCCGATAACTCTGCAGTGTTGTTCGATCCTACTTCGGCGCCCAAATACTCCCCCTCCCCTTCATTTGTGACCACATCTCCATTCAACTCTGTGAGTAGATACCCCCTCCCATTGCCAAACCCTCCGTCATTCACTATCACACAAAAGCCCCAACCAGCTCTCGTCTCTGAGGTCACATTACGATTCTCACTACAAGAACCATCAACGTAAATGTGTACACTTCTGACTTCGCTCATTTTCAGTCTCCGATCAAAGCGGAGTAACTGGCCGAATCGAGAAGCTCACTAACGTCAATATCGGTATCGGTCTTGATCTTGCAAATCCATCCTGACCCGTATGGGTCCTCATTAATTTGCTCGGGAGAGTCCTCGAGCGATTCGTTGACTTCGATTACAGTTCCTGCTACAGGGGCGTAGATCTCACTGACTGATTTCACTGATTCGACACTAGCGAAGGACTCCACAATCTCTACAACCGAATCAACTTCCGGGAGCTCTACCCAGACCACTTCTGTTAGGGCGTTCTGCGCGAAGTCAGTAATTCCGATACTGACCTCGTTTCCTTCAATCTTAACCCATTCGTGTTCTTTGGTGTATCTCAAATCACTAGGAACGTTCCCCACACTACCACCCAACCTTTCGTACAGGCAAGACAGGGTCAAGGTTTCGCTCGCTACTCCTCGCCGTGTTTTGACTCAAGACGCGCCATTTCCATCATAGCCCATTTAGAACCTAGGTCTTGCATACTCGCCTCGTCTCTCTCCCTTTCTATCCTTGAAAGCATTTTATCCCCCGGCTCTCTGCTTATCCATGAGTCTGTTATCCAGCTTCCATGTGCCCTTCTCCCACCAGCAATAATCACAGCAAGGAGAACTCCCGCCAACACCGCAAACAAAGTGGAAACTGCCACCATGGCATCCGCGATGGAAAAACCACCTTCATTCAGAATGGATATTGAGATCACCGCAATAAGGGACAGAATAAATCCAACTAGAAGCCTAGTCAATCTGGATGCCGGGGGCTCCATGGCATGACGAATTCGGCATTTCCAATCAACTTGACCGAAGAATGACTCAAAAGTCTTGGATTAGTTTGTGAATCTTGTAAGGCAGTAGGGCCCTGTTAACTGGAGTAACCTCCAAAATTCTAGCATCGTCTCTCCTCCGAACGTCCTGTAGTAATGGATGCCTGCTCTTCTTGTGTAGAGTAAGGAGAGTGGGCATGTCGTGCTGGAGTGCCAATCTGACCGCCTTCACAAAATCCTCACTTTCCACGGTGAACTTCCCAACCTCGTCGATCACCAGGATTTCACAGTTCCCTATGCTATCTATTATTGCTGGAACCCCGACCCTGTCAATTTCAGTTGGGTCAATTCCGAATCCGAGAATCCTGTTCCTCGAGTCGATTTCTCGATGTGCCATTACTCCCTTCTCACCGGTGAGAATATTGATGCATGCGAATCCCACCCTCTCTCCGTTCTCGATAACAGGCTCGCATCTCATCCCTCCAACCGCGTACTCTGGAGGGGAGGGGCCCTTCGTCCTCTTGATTCCGCCTTCTTCAGAGATCATGTCCACTACCTTCTGCAGAACAGCCGACTTTCCTGAACGGGGCAGACCGGTTATCCCAATTTTTGGATTAATTCCCATGCTGCTCTCCTTTGTCAATTCCGAGTTGGGAACGTACTGCGTATGCAAGCAAGGGATATTAATACATTCTTGAAATGGGCGGTTTTCCGGAACTTGGAAACTGGAATCTGTATTTCTTAGTCGAGGTTTCCTTCGTTACTGAACAGGGCAAATGGAGCACCACCTTCTTCCATCTCCAAAGGTAGCATCTCAATCTCGTAATTATTCACGTTATTGTTGGCCGCCCAAGCTTTAGACCATAGGTCCAACTCTTCGGAATTTAACTGAGTAGCTAAGTAATTTAGGCCCTCTTCAAGAGTACCGAAACTTTCCTTCAGACCGTCTGTAACTTCGATTGGGAGATCGAGGAAGCTGACCGAGTTTCCCAATACACATCCCTTTGGAACCGCGGCCCAAACCAACCTCCTCTCAGAATGTGGTTTTACAACAGCTTGACAGACAATCCGAGCTGGGACTGACATATCCTGTGGACCATTCCAAGCAGATTTGCCAGCATCTGCTCCTGGTTCGAAGGCAGGGTGTCTGAGAACGCCTTCCCCATCCATGAAACAAATATGAGCAGCCCTGATGTAAGGAATCTGGCCACCCCTGTCCCCCCAGTCGCAGATTTCCCTTTTCCAGGTTGATCTCTCTACCTCTCCTACTCTGACCTTGATTGCCCTCCCGCTTGGATTCAGGTCGGTCCCTTCTTCGATCAATCTGGGCTTATCGGCTAGCCTTCCGATTGCCGAAATGGTTCTATTTCTGCTCTGTATGTCCCTAGGCATCTTTGGAACTGCCCAGGAGGTATCGGTCCAGGAGGACCATGGACCTCTCTCCAACTCAATAAATGGAGCCTCAGGTACGAGGCCACAGTCAATTCCAATATCCTCGCTCATTAGAGGTTCGAAACTAGTCAGAACATCAGTCTCTTCTCCTACAGTAACTCCGATTACGGATACTCCCTGAGAGCCTCCAAACAGGAGCCTCGAGTCTTCAGGGAATGACCAAACCGAATCCCAACAGTTCGATTCGACTAGCAGTTTCCTGAGGGGCAAGCTGCTTTTTTCTCTAAGAACGGAACTTGGAACTACGAGCCTCACCCTTCCTCCAATCTGCGAAATCTGCAGAGCCCTCTCTATGTAGAGCCTGTACAGATTCACATTCCCCTTTATTGCTGAGAACCTAGCCTTTCCATCTGCTCCCTTGAATTGCCTTAATTCACTGGAAAGCTGCTTTCTTAGAATACTTCCATCGGGGTGTCCTCTGAACCTATCCTTTATTCTGAGCCATGGAGGACGAGAGATTAGCAACATCGGTTGCTCATTCCAAGGCCATTCTCCCCTAAGAGGATCAATGCATCTGACGTTGCTTTCGACGATCATCTCGGCTTCGCTTATCCCAATCTTACCATCATCACCATCCCCTTCCAAATCCACCATTCCAAGTCTCGCCAATACGACGACAATTCTCTTTCTGGCACTGTACACAGCTACCTCTGAGGTATCGACCAACTGCAAACCCTCCAAGAGCCTGAGGGTATCCTCTCGCCTCTCGGTCGGGGAGAAATCGGCAAGCCTTTCTGCGTGTATTTTCAAAATCCTCTCCACGAAAAGACCAGCACCTACACAAGGATCAGCAAATGGAATTGGAATGCCCGAAACAGTCAGGTTCTTCGTTGACTCATCACTTCCTTCTTCGAGGTTACCATCTTCTCTGATGTTCTCGTTGATTTGCTTGGCAAAGGTCCTGAAACTTGGTGGTAGCGCTGCTAGAGAAAGAGTTGCAGGAGGCTCCTTCTTCTTGCTCTTACCATGTTTGAGCTCATCGTACAGAACGGCATCGACGAACTTTGCTGGAGGTGCGTACACCCCTCTCGGCGATCGCCCGTCGCTTTGCGCATCGAACCTTGCCAGCAAGTGGTCTAACACATTACCAGGATTGCTCAATAGACCTGCAGGAAGAGTCGGCCAGCCGTGTGGTAGTGCAGCTGCAATAGGTTGTTTCTTCTTGGTTGCCTCCAACCAAGAATCTAGCCAAATTTCAATCTGAGTTGCTCTCCTAGGACACTCGTGATCGAGTCTAGCATACCACCCAGAAGTTTCGCTGGTCATGAGATAGACTATCCGACTCGCTCTTCTATTTTCAATGGTTGTATTTCACAGATTATGACTCATCATCCATCGATGACAAATATGTCTCTTTCAATCTCGGCGATCTCCTTTTTCTGAAGTAGCCAGGAAATCCCCTCATCTATGTCCTCGGCATTTATTCCTGGTGACTCAAGTAGAAGGATGATATCGTCAAAATGCATACCCTCTCCCCTTCCGTTGGAGTCTTCAATCGCAATGAGAATCTTCTGACTGATGTATGCCAGCAATAGATCATCCCCAGTAGAAAGCGTCCCAAAATCGACTAATGGCCCCAACTCTTTCTCGAGGTTATCGACCTCCCCTTTATTGCTGGAAGGACCGTACACATCGAAGAGATTTCGCTGATTGGGGTCCGAAACAGGTGTTCCACCTATTCCCTCGCGCCTCCTCTTCATCTGCTTCGAAAGATTCTCAATTCGGTGAAGACGTTGCTCGTACCTCAATCTCTCCCTCCCTAGATGCGACTCCAATAGCTCCAACTCCTCGTTCGCCCTATCGTCTAGCCATTTGGATAAGTCCCAGTTTGGATTGTTCCTTAGCATGGACTCCCAAAGCAGGGAAACTGATTTCGGCAGAGTTTTGATATCTATCTTCGGTCCGCCTTGCCCTTCTTCTGAGTTGGTGTCCATACATGTAGGTGTTACACTTGACCGTCTATCAATTATCTCCTCGGATGGCACAGTTCTATGTGGGGTCGGATTGATGAATGAAAAGGTTCTGCCGGAGTCAATGGCGGGGTATCGTTTAACTCTACTTCCTGGCGATGGGACCGGCCGAGAAGTGATGAATGAAGTCAAGCGAGTCCTCTCAGTTTTCCAAGATTCTGGGGCCATCCCCCTAGAAATATCCGAGATTCCTTGTGGCGGTCAGCATTACCTTGACTATGGCGAGGAGTGGCCACAGGGGTCCTTCGAATTCTGCCGGGATGAGTCCGACGCCATTGTAGTGGGGGCTGTGGGGTGGCCCGGAGCCACACTACCCAATGGGGACATCGCCGGTGGGCAGGCACTATTGGGACTAAGATCCGCATTGGACCTCTATGCAAATGTGAGGCCAGTAAAGCTCTACAAGGGAGTAAAACACAAGGTTCACGGAACCTTCACAGACGTTTGGAACCATGAATTGGTTGACATCGTCATGGTTCGAGAAAATACAGAGGGGCTTTACCATGCTCTTCTCAGAAGATCGGGAATGGCAGCCAGGGGGGGCGAAAGAGACGAGCCATTGGTTATCGACGGTTTCCCTGGCCTTGAGGGGGAGGTCGGATGGGACGTTAGGCCAATTTCTCGAAAGGGTAGTGAAAGAGTCATTCGGTTTTCATTCGAACTCGCTAAGCGACGCCAATCGAAACTCGACTCGACTCAGAAGGTAACATGCGTTGACAAGAGCAATGTCACTAGGGGATGCAGACTTTTCAGAGAGGTCTTCCGGGAAGTTGCTTCAGAGTTTGAAGGAGTGGAGTCCAATGAAGCCTTCATTGACGCTTTCACCATGTGGCTAGTTAGGAACCCAGAGGATCTTGACGTTGTGGTGCTGCCGAATATGTTTGGGGATATTGCAACCGATCTAGCCTCCGTTCTACAAGGAGGAATGGGAATGGCAGCTAGTGCTAACATCGGCGATAATCACATGCTTTTCGAACCAGTACATGGTTCCAGCCCGAAACACGCTGGACAGAACAAAGTAAACCCAATAGCATCAATTTCATCTGTGCAGTTGATGTTCGACTCACTGGGTTTACGGCATGATGATGAGAAAGCTACAATATGTGCGGATGTACTTGAGCGAGCGATTTCAGAACATATGTCAACAGGAGGCCTCGTTACATATGATTTAGGTGGGCGAGCTTCGACCACTGAGGTCGGTCAAGCTATCTCATCAAGGTGTGCCGAGATTCTTCTCGAGATGTCAGGATAGGCAACCCATTATTTGTTGAGAAACTCGTCTATTTCTCCAAGTGCGCTCCTCAGTGCGGAATCATTGTTCCACTCAGTCGGGGCTTCGTTAGGATTACCAATAAGCTCACTCAGAATCCCCTCGAAAGCTCTGGAGACCTCATCTACAATAGTGACAGTCGCCATCTTTGCACTCCTTGAAAGAGGATTGAGGTCGATCACTATCACTTCCTTCCCAAGACTAACTAGTGCCTCGCACCGATCCCCGTCCTCCAGAGGAACCAGTATCGAATCAGCACTCCCAATTCCTTCTTCCATGCAGTGTGAACGAGGTCCCTCCAATCCTTCTATCCTGAAGTCCGGTGAACTCCCAAGTAGGGACACCGCACCAACTGAGTCACTCCAGTTCCCTTCGAATCCTTCAGGCTCTGATTCTCCCAATACCACTGTCTTGTGTTCCTCCAATAGAGCTAGTAGACCAGCGATTCTCTCAGGAGTCCTATAGTAAAGATTCACTTCTATTGGACAACCAAGTACTGCAGCTAACCTCAATGCCTTCTTCCCTGCTAGCAAAACGGTATTTCCGTTAACCGAGATAACCGGACTACTAGCATTATTGAGACGAGCCGCAGACTCTCGAATCGCTTCTCTGGCAGATTTGGTGGTTCTCTCACCCAGCAGATAGTCAAAGGCCTCCCCTCGACCATGAGCAATCATTGCGGAATCAGCGAGAAGCCCCTTGGAACTCCCTTCGACTATCTTCTGCCGAGATTCCAACGACTTCTTCCTTGGATGGCTATCGGGTATCTCGACCATCATGCATCACCAATCAGCATCGAAAAATCTAGTGGTCGAGAACCTAGGTTCACCTCGCTTGACGATATCACATCGACTCCCGACATGCTTGCCCAAGCAGGGAGGTCCCCTCGACTCACCCCTCCGGAGCCTTCCAGGATACACCATCCCCTTAACCCTATTTTCCTCAGTTCCTCATCTGTCCTCCCGCATTCGGATGGCCCCATATTGTCCAGAAGTATCACTATCGGCTCTAGGCCATTTCTCGTTTTCTGACTCTCCGACCAAGCATTCGCAGCCAATATTGCCTGTCCTGAATCCTGAACCTCAATCACGGTGAACATTGCGTCGGAATCAAAATCGATTGATGATATTGCGAAAGGGATAGAAGATTCCGGATTATCACCTGGAGCAATTACGCTCAAGTCATTTTCTTTAATCATCAGCGCATCGCTTCTGCTAAGTCGATGAGTAAGGCCGCCACCGACGTGTACCGCCCATTTGTCCATTAATCCCCACGCAGTCTTCCTGGTACAGGCAATTCCAACTTCACCAGCTTCTTCTACCCATTCAGAAGTAAGCGTCGCTATTCCTGACATCCTCCCAAGTATGTTTAGCAGCACCCTCTCGCAACTTAGAACACTTGCAGAGGGACCAGTCAGAGACAGAATTCTATTGCCATCCGAAACCCTCTCGCCTTCCTCAACAAACCAGTGAATATTGGTTGTGAAAAAGAAGTCCCCAATTAGGATGTCAATGGGGTGCCTCCCACACACTACCCCCGTGCTCTTGGAGTAAACTATCGACTCAACGATATCCCCAGTTCCTGTGTCCGAAGCCAAATCGTCAGATAAATGGGAATTCAACCATCTTTTTATTGACTTCCGGAATAACTCAGTGGGCGTTCCGGGGGTTCCCGTTTTAATGAGTAGATGAGACCGGTCATGTGGCAACACGTTCACGTGCATTCGAATGCAAAGACCTCCTTGAACTCCATGTCTCCGATAACTATCATCCCAGAGACTCCAGACCGGCCTCTGCAGCTGCTAAGCATGCCAGGATATCGTCGACAGACATCCTTGATTGTCTTAGACCCGCAGAGGAAACGACAATGCTCAATTTCACTCGATCCCCCTCTCCTCTAAGTTCTGCGCTGAAGTCTTCTGGGTCATCTGGACATATTGCCGCCAAGAGAGCCTCGCCCCTATCTCTAGCCCCCTCCCAAATAATGGAGGCCGTGACCTCTCCCATCAGACTCCCCAGAACCGGTTTACTTGGGCCAATTCGCCATCCTCTGAAAACGACTGCACGATTGTTCTGAGAAGATAATACATCACCATGGTCAGGATGGGGAGACCCCAATCGTCGCCCAATTGGTCGAAAGTCGGACTATATTGTTCCCCCGATGAAATTTGCAGTGCGACGTCAATCGTCGCTGCGATGAAGGTGTAAACCACAACCGATAAACCAATGAGCAGCACGCTTCTTCCGGTGAAAGTCCCCTCCTTCCACCTTAGAACCCCCAGTGCAAGCAAGAACGACAGGATCCCTCCAACGATCCACTGGAGAACCTCATCCACAAGTCCCACCAAATGCTCGAATGGAGAAGATTGCGCTGGCACCGGGTCATCCCAGCCCGACCATACAGTTGCAATCGCTAGAAACAGGCTCACTATCGACATCCCCCAAAGCAGTGACGAGAAAAGACCACCCGTCGCACTGTCTCTCATTTCCATCGCGACACGTTCCATTTGGGCCTCCAATCCCAATCCCTTACCCAATACCCATAGTCCAATAAGCAGCGGGAGTGAGCCAATGAGGGCGATACCATTCGGAATAATTAGGCCCAGTCCGATTATGATTAGGAAAACCGCAAGCGGCACAAGCAGCCTCGACCTGAATCGCGGATCTTCGATAGCCTTCACGATGTAGTAGTAGGTCCCCTCGATTCCCTTAGATTGCCTAACGATTACCTTCTCCACGGTGTCCACCCTAACTCTGGAAGTCACTATCGGCAGGGAAGCTTCGTCATCCGCGCCATCGGTTACTAGCACAGCCGCATCGGGCAGAAAATCCTGAATGACTTCGTCTAATTGGCTTGCGATGGCACGATCACTTCTGGGGCCTACTCGCACGTCACCCGTGAGGATGGCTATCTGAACCTCATCGCTTGCACTGGCCCCTTCGATCAATCTATCATGATGATGAAGCGCTCCAAGTATCGCGTTTGTGTCCGATTCCTCTGGGTCGGCAATACCCAACCTCAGAGCAGCCGTTAGGCAGGATTTCCTTCCAACAACCGGTCCTCTAATCCCAGATTTGACCCCAAGATCGTTATCCCTGTCAATCGTCAGGACTAGTGTTCGTACTATCTCCCCGCCCCCTGTGGAGATAGTTGGCAAGCACCTGCTTATGAGGAATTGGCCGATCTGCTAATTGAATCACCGTCTGGTTCACTCGCTTCCTCTCTGTCTGAATTGAATCGCCTTCTCTGCTTAGCTCTGATGTACTTTAGCGGGTGAGTCAGCCATTCCTGATCACACAACTGATCCTCTCCGACTTGAACGGGGCATCTGGCATTAGTCTTCAGAGCCGAGCATCCATGGGGGGTGTACTCCCTCTCGTAAATCTGATTCACTTGGTATGCAGTAGTATCAGCATTGTAATCTGGGGCATTGGAGAAGAAGTTGCATGCCTGTTCCGGTTGTAGACCAATCGAACGAGAGAATGCCGCTAGGAAGACGCGCCCAACGTGATTGACGTTAACTCCCTGATTCAATTCTGAAACCACCGATTCGAAGCATGGCGGCCAGTCGTCCCTTATCGCTGCCGTCATCGGCATCTCTTCCTTGACCCTCTCGGAAAGTAGCCCAGCGATTCTCTCTACCGGGTCCGCGAACTTAGCAGCGAATTCGTCATCCATTCTGGCCATTCTTCCTTCACAACTCTCCCTCAGGCTCTCTCGAATTCTCTCCTTTATCAATCGCGCAGCTCTCTCACGACCAGATTCTCCTGCACCAGCATCTAAGCACACCCACCCTTTCTTCAGCGGCCTGTTCACTAATCTCCAGTACTTCCCAGAAATCCTGGGACTGAGCTCTATGAAATCGATCATTGGAATCCAGTACACTTCCGAACCCCCTGAATCAAACTCCACATTCATTCCAGAAAGGAAAGACGACGAAATTAGTTTGAAGTTGGCAGAATCCATTCCTAGTAGCCTGTCAGCCCGGCTAGCCTCTCCCTCAATCCACCTTGAAAGGAGCCTCTCGTCGAAGGACGCACACACAATCAACATCGCATGCAGGAAAGAGAGTGCTTCAGTCATCCTTCCTGCCTCTGTTGAGATGTCTATGTTGGAAGATGCGCCGGCTCCCTGCTGTAGAACCGAATCTACCAACCTCAGCATGCCCCTGGTTCTGACATCCTCCAACCAAGGAGCATCAATTAGGTCCTCAACGGAAATCCCGTTCTCCTCCAGCATCAATCTGATGAATGAACTCCCTTGCGGCAGGAAAGGATAGCGAGCGAGAAGACCCTCGTCATCGATTTCTGGGGCTCTGATAGGCATAGGCACGCTCACCAGAGTTCCGCGAGGGTTCTTCAATGCTTACCGAGCCCTTCCACTGGAGAGCATGACATACTCGGAATACCCTGATGACTTGGCGCCATCATCGTCCACCTTGGTAGATTTGCAAGGAGATGCCAGGGAGTATTTTGGCTGGTCCGAGTCTGATGATATCGATAGCGCGCGGGAAATGCTCCTCAGGGTCGAGGATTCGACTGTGGAAAAGTGGGCTAGACACAATAGAGCAGTTTCCCTATCGAGGATGTTCAGGAGATTAGTGATTCGGAAGGCAAGAGTGGCTATTCTCGGAGCCGCAATAGAGCCAGAAGAGATAGTTGAAATCCTCTCCGAACCTATTCTGATAGTTGCTGCTGATGGTGCTGCAGGAGTGATTTCTGAGATACCAGACTCTCTTTCGGAAAGGGCATGGTCTAGGGTAGCATTCATGGTGAGTGACGCTGATGGTGGAGAAGGAACAATTCAGGCAGTTAGAAGGTCGATTCCAATTTTTCTCCATGCTCATGGGGACAATAGAAGAGATTGGAACGCTCTACTGGAGGAGGCAGAAGATCAAGCCAATCCACCTGAACTTGTACTCACCCATCAGACTCCAGAAGGTATTCCCGGAATGCACAATCCAGGTGGCTTCACAGACGGGGACCGTGCAGCTTGTATTCTCACGGCCCTTGGGGTGAGCGAGAATCAGATCAAGATGCTAGGGACAAGAACCGACGTGGTCGGCCGATGGTCAGGAAAGACACAAGAACAGACGAAATTAGAGAAGCTCCAGTGGATGAGTAGGATTCTCAGCATCCAAGGGTTGTCGACGGATTAGATCTCGAAAGTACCAACTTCAACACTTGAGCCATCGGGTTGAACCACGCCCGAGAACTCCTCGAATTCTCCTCGGTTGTTTACGACCACCCTGAAACCAATTTCTCCAGTTTCTTCTTCGGTCTCGAAATGACTTACGACAACCGAATACGAGCCACTTGGAGGGACCGACTCCCAATTAACTGACCTGCTTCCAGATTTAGGCTCGAAATCCTCCAAGTCGAAGGAACCATCCCCCAATCCTACGGGATTAAAGAAGGACAACCGGTCTCCATTTGAATCTACAATCGACAACCCCAAGTCACCCCCGCCTTCCCAGCTGAGGCCCACCGAAACGCCATCTTGCACTGTTCCAACACTCCTTCGCATGGTTTCGACTTCTCTAGCTTCAGTGAAATCTTCCTTGACCTCTTCATTCTGTTCGGTCATCGTTGGTTCGGGGACTTCTCCATCGGGTCCCGCTATAGCGAATTTAGCCACGAACTGCAAGTCATTGCTCTTGACCATTGACCCTTCGTAGAATCGCTTACTTTCGCCAATGGTTAGGCTTACAATGAAATCTGTAGAATTCTTTCTATGGATCCTAGATAGCAAAGGGACCCACGAGAAGATCCCCCTTGTGTGAACTTTGTAATGCCTTACTCCTACTCTGTACACCCCCGGGGGCGGTGAACTTGTCCAAACAATATTCTCCACTGGGGACTTCGATGTTGGCTTGAAATTCATGTCAATATCCAACTCTCCTCCACAATTTGAAGTCCTGTTGTCGTGGTAGATGTGTTCTCCAGAAGGCGTGATTACGTGAAGATCAAGATCGTTCCAGTTGTCCCACATCAGACTAATTTGCACTGCCCCCCTCTTTGCACCCTCTCTCTCCAGCCTCTTCTCGAGAGCAGAAGCCCCCTTCGTGGAAATCTCGGCCTCTTGAACTCCTGGACCCATAGCTTCCGATCCCTCACCGAGAGAACCAGCAACCGTGGGGCTGTCAGACCGGTCCCTACCCCTTCCTCTCCTCCTCCTTGAAACCGCACCGGCTAGTACCTCATCGGGAACATTCCTTCTCGTTGAGGGCAGTATTGTCCTCCTCGACTGAGAACGCATTATTCTGAACAAGCCGTTGAACATCGCCAATAGAATAAGAACGATGATAATGATGGATACAGCGTCCGCCACGTGACCGAACGTGAGCAGTGACTTTTCATAACATCGGTCGTAACCCCTTGCCATTCACCCAGACAGCATTTTCCTCCGGTTGTTTCATAATGATGGTTAGTCTCCTCTACGAGGAGGGGAGCGGAAGCAATGGGAACACAAGGCATCTCAAATCTTACCACTTACACTAAGAAGGCCACAGATACTGCTAGCAAGGCCACGATTCTGGTGGCACTGCTATTCCTTTCCCCATTGCTGGCAAGCATTCCGACAACACCAACCGAAGACGTTCCGATGATGACCTCGGGCCGATCAGTAGATCCGGATGTAGCGGTCACCGACCTCCATGTAACTACTCCATCGGCTCTCATCGCAGGGGTTCCAACCCTAGCCCCTCAGAATCATATTATCAGAGTGGGAATCCAGAATATGGGTGGCGAGTCTGCCGAAGGAAACGTCACTCTGAAAGTAGATGGGGTGTTGGTTGACAACAGATCAGTCACCATCAGCCCAGGGTCCGCTTCAAATCATATCCTATACTGGGATGCCTCATCCGTGATTGGCTCCGGTTTCCAGCTAACCGCCGCATGGGAGGTGGCCACGACCTCTTCCGACTCCAACTCAAGCAATGACGTGATGTCACTGAACAACGTCAACGTTGTCGCGGTGGAAGACGCCGCGGACATCGCGGACTCCCTTCCCGAGGACGGGACCTCTTTGGCTCGTGCTATGTGGGCGGGGGCAATCACAGCGGTGAATACCGGAAACCAACCCGTGGACGTCACTGCGCAACTAACTCTGACCCCCTCTCTCGGAGGTTCCAGCGTTTCCCTCACATCTTCTACTGAGGAACTATTGCCTGGAAGCCTAGCGACCCCCCCCGTGCCACAGAACATCACCATCTCCTTCGATGGCTCTAACTTGGAGGGAGACTACACCTTGGGCGGGAGCCTCTTGATATCAGGAGTCTCCACCACATCAGTCACCATCGAATCCAGAATCGTCAATTTCGTTGCCCTCAGAGCCTCTCTGCTTCCAGCATCAAACAGAAACGTCGACCCCGGAACCGAAACGGTTCTGAACTTCATCCTGCAGAACTCGGGTACAGTTAGCGATGACTTCGAGGTTCTCCAGTCAAACAACTCCTCACCGTCCGATTTCTGGGTTAACGAACCAGGGACATTATTCCCCGCCTCCTCTCCACTCACGGTGGCAGCAGGAGACACTGAGGCTATCCAGGTCAACGTAGACGTCCCCTCAGATGCCTCAAACGGCGCATCCGTGTTGGTCACAGTAACTATCCAAAGCCAAACTGCTGGTTATGTTTTGGAAGCCACCACCATGGTCATGGCCGGAGGCACTTACTCCTCGGAGATTTTCCAAAACCACAGCCACCAATTAGGAGAGAATTACGCTAACATCACTCCGGGCACCCCCAGGACCATAGAGTACACGCTCAAGAACACCGGAACCGCGCCCGCCCAGTACCAGATCGACGTCGGAGCCACGGAAGCAGTCCCGTTCTGGACAATCCATTCCCCAGTCACCATAACTGATGTATTATTGCCCAATGAGACCCGTGCTATCCCAGTCACGATCACGACTCCAAAGCTAGTGATGCCCCTGAACCCATCTTGGAAGGTGTCATCGATAGAACAGGTTGACCTCATCGTGCAAGCCCTCCCCATGGCGGGTGGCGTGCCATCCTCTAACCAGACAACCATTCTGATAGATAGCATCGTCGAGCTAGACATCACTGTCACCGGCGGGGCCAACGACATCACGGTCGAAGACATCATCGGGGGGAATTTCAACAGATGGGTCGACTACGAAGTCATCATCGTGCACAACCTTGGAACGAGCGATACATTGGCCCAAGTCTCTCTATCCCCTTCCAGCGGAAACGGCATGTCGTTTGTCCAGGACTCCCCTCTAACTGGTTCCAGTCCTGCCGAACTGCAGAGGTGGACAGCCACAGCAGCACCATCAACAATGGAGCTAGAGCCAGGTGAGATAGGATACGGCAAAGTCGCATTAGCATTCACCCCGACTCCCCCCGAATTCGCCTATCCCGCAGCAGGGACCCTCACATTTTCATTCAAAGCAACATCAGATTGGGGAACCTTCCCGGGAACGATCTCTCGCAATGCAACTGCAAACGTCTCAGTGACAATAGAGGAGATCCGGTCCGCAGAGATGATATCTTCAGGTGTCTCAATCGGATCCCCGGGGACGTCGATTTCCGCCAATCTAACCCTGAAGAACACCGGTAATGACCCTGCAAACTTCACTCTCGGATTTGTCCCGAAGTCAGGATGGACGATCTCACTTGCAAGCCCCGCTGCGAACTTGCTACCATCCAGAACCAACCTCTTCCCGCATAACCAAACCAGCGGGATGCAATTCGGAGACCAGTTCTCAGTGATAGTTTCAGTAATCCCCCCATCTTCAGCCAGCGCCGACGAGATTCATGAGGTATGGGTATATGCCAACGCTACCGAAACGGGAGAGCTAATGGCCTATGCACCGGCTTTGATAAGGCTCACCGAGGTCATCTCTGCTGAGTTTTTCCCCACCAATTCGACAGCGGTGATCGAATCCTCCGAAATTCCTGACCTTTCCGAAACCAACAGAGTGGGGCAGAAGACCATTATCACGGTCCTGAACAATACCGGCAATACCAACATTACCTATGACCTTGTCCTAGAGAATCCGTTTGAAGATAAGCTCGAGGTCTGCTTCAACGAGGCAGGGGCGTGCGAGATGGAAACTACCCAGTTGGTCCCCCCCGGCTCCCAGGCAATCGTGAGGGTCTATGCCCTTGCGGGAGTTCTCGCTAGGGCCGACGTATCCCAGAGCTTCAATATCACAGCATCCTATAACGGCTCGCTACTGTCTACTAGCACATGGAATGTGCAGGTTGCGCCCGATCATAAATTAGACTTCATCGGGTCATCCCAATTCGAGGTCGCACCCGGGAACTCCGTAGACATCGAAGTGACTCTGATAAACAGGGGGAACCTGATGGAGACGCTGAACCTTACCGCTGACTTCGGGGATTCCAGTAACTGGACGTACACCGTCAACGATTCCGGATTCATGATCGAGCCAGAAGAAAGTCACACCGTCATGATGACAATCACACTTCCAGCAATGAACGATGGAGGCGAGATTCTCGAGGCCTTCGTCATCCACAATATCACCCTGATAGCTCTCAACATCACGGACCCTTACCCATCATGGCCATCTACGATCACGGTCAATGGAACCCAACAGAGCGTCCCCCTCCAGGACAGGATCGCCTTGGGAGGAGGGGTTCCCGCCGGTTCAAAGCAGATCAAGATCGAAGTCCTGCCTGTATTCGACGTGCAGTTGATAGAGGCGCCAGAGAGGATAGCAATTGTTCCAGGCGTGGATCGCGAGGTCCATTTCGTGTTGGAGAACAAGGGCAATGCCGCGATGCAATTGAGCGTGCAGTGGGCGACCGAAGACATGGACCCATCCATGGATAGGTTCAGCGTCGACAACAACATTGGATCCACCACCCTCATGCTTGAAGTGGGGCAGACCAGCTCCTTCATGTTCACATTCAGCACCCTGCAATCAGACCATGCAGTGGGCGAGACGGGTTCATTCACCCTCACCCGAACCCCAATAGGGATTGAAGTGGACTCCCAGCAGGACGTCACCCCGATAATTGTTGTAAGGGCCCAGACCGACGACGAGTACCTTCTCAGCTTCGACACTGCGGGGGAACTGGCATGCGACACCAACCCGGATCCGAACTGCCGGCAGATCGAAATTCCGTGGACCAACATCCCTAATCTCCTCAGCCCATCCACAGAGGAGAGGACTTACACCCTGGCCATGAACGGAAAGACGAATCCGTACGACTCGGCTGCTGATCTCCCGGAAAGGATGGTTCCCTCTGCTGTCTTCCCAGATACACATTGGGCGATGAGCATAGACCATGACCTCAACAGCGGTGAGGGGATGTGCATCCTTACCACACAGGAACGGGGACAGGGACTCGGAGCTTCCTCGGCAACCCAGACTGCATGCAACTCTGGATGGGACCTAGAACCCACCACTCCCTATGACGGCGGATCACTAGAGGGCCACGGAGGCACGATAATCCTCCAATTCATAATCCCACCCAAGGAGCACCCAGCACCGGGTGACGGATGGGACATATTCCTGCAAATAAGGAACCCGGAGGAGGCCACCAACTCCCAATTTTCAACCGACCTAGTGGTCAAACTGAGGATGTCCGAATCGACCGATCCAATGATCAAGAGCGTCTCCTTCAGGAGCGAGGGAGCAGAGAGTGACAGCACCTGGATAGACGTCTTGGTGATCAACGCCGGCAATGCTGTGTTGCCGACTGACGTCAAAGTAAGCCTTGACTGCCCGAGCACCCCCTACGCGACAATCACCAATCCGTATGCAACCATCACCCTCCCCTCACTTGGCGTTGGGGGCAATGCCACGGCATCGTGGGCCGTCCAGCTAAACCCCATCCCATGGTACTCATCCTCTGAGACACTCGACTGCTCGGCATCCCTGATCTTCCCCCTTGAAGTAGTGCAACAGGGGGGGATCTTCGGAAACGTGGTAGAGAACGACAATTTCGCTGCTGCACTATCAGTCAAATCATGGACGACACCCAGCATCGAACTTTCGGGATTGGAAGTCCCGACCGCGGCCCTGGCTGCATTGGTAATCCTATTCATGGCCCTCTCCCTTCTTCGTCAGGGAATGGATCAGTCTGAGAGCCGGCTCCACGCATCCGCATACGTTGCCGCAATGGGATTCGGCATGCTCTCCCTATCCGGGATCGCCACTTGGCTGACTGTGATCTGCGCCCTCGCCTCGGTCGCATTCGCCGCCTTCCTGGCATGGCTATCCTCCAGCGAGCTTCAGGCCATTCACGACGATAGGAAGAAATCCAGGATCGGGACTATGTCCCTCTTGGAGGACCACGACAAGGAGCAGGCAAACACCCGAAAGGAGCTACGAGCAATCATCTCATGCGCCCCATACGCCTTCCTGCCGTTCGTCCTACTCACTCCCGCACTCGCAATAGACATGGGAACGAACTCTCTCATCTCGATCCTCCTCTTTATGGCAATCTCCCCAGTACTAGTCCATATGATTCTGAGGTTCCTCGACAAGTCATATGACACGCTCTACAGCGAACTCGCAGACATAGAACTCCGTGCAATACGAATCAAGAAGATACTTGGAAGGGCTGGAAACAAGCCAGGCGGGGGTAACTGAGTTGGCCAGGGAGCAAGCACCAGCCACCGGTGGGGCGGAGGCGACCCTCAAGAGGATAGACTACATCGAGGAAGAAGCAGAGAACATACAGTTCGCCATTTGGGCCAATAGGCCAATCAGCGCCAAGAAGATGCTGAAGACCTTGTCAAAGGAGGTCGATGATGCCGAGGGGCAAATCATGGACCTCTACAGGGCACTCTCCTCGCTGGAGCGATCGCTCGAGGAGCTGGAGCAGATGTCCGAAGGGGACCGCAACGCATGGGACCTCACGATGCTGGGTCTCCAACATCTCAGGGAGGGGAACTGGGGCGCTGCGGCGGATTGCGTCGAGGGAGCCGTGGCTTCCATGGGAAGGGTCGGCTTGGAACGCTCCCTAAACACACTCGGAAGGCACCTCAACGAGATGGGCGAGCTAAGCGACATAGAGGAGATAGCTCTGACCCTGGTAAACCAGGGAAAGAAGGCCCTCGACTCCGACCTGTCATCGGCAGCCAAGGCGTTCGAGGATGCGATAAGCGCACTCGGGCCAATCGCAGTCCACGAGGCGACCAGCCCCTTCCTCGTGAACAGCTTCTTCCTCTCAATCGGGACATCATGGCCAGAGGGCAAGGACCATGCTCTCATGGTAATAACCCTCGAGAACACGGGCGAGAACAACATCTCGACCATGAGGCTGGCACCGCCGATCCCGTATGGGTGGTCATGCACCCCAAAGATGTGCGAGATCCCCGAGATACCTCCCGAGGGCTTCATCGAGATTGGTATAGAGATCCGTCCATCCGGTTCGTACCCCCAGACAGCGCTCCTCGGTAGCAGCCTGAACATCACCACCGGGTACCACGTCGATTACGGGAACCTCAGGGTCCAGACGAGAGTGGAGAACAGGACTCCGAACCTAATGCAGGGCCTCCTCCTAGACCCTTGGATGCCCGATGGCTACGAAACCCTCAGACTCCCACTCGTCGAGAATCTCGGTCCCGGGACCATCGCGCACGTGCCGATAGAGGTACTAAACCTAAAGGAAGCCGTCGGAATTGGCAGTTAGTTTTCGTTATCTGAACCGCAATTCTCCGCACTTACTCCAGTAATATCATAAATGATTAGCATCCACAGGGGCACACAGGTGAACACGCAATGAGCGAAGAATACCAGATAGTAGAAAGAAACCGAAAGGAAGGCTCGATCGGTATCGGTGCGATGATCGTCTTCATCGCCCTGATCCTAGTCGCAGCAGTCGCCTCGACGATCATCATCAAGACCGCCGAGGAACTACAACAGAACGCAGAGTCGACGAGCGACGACACTAGGAAGGAGATTTCCGGAAAGGTGAACATCATACAGATCATCGTCAATGGGTCGAACAGCCTTGACATTGACTCCCTGATCGTCACAGCAAAGATCGCATCCGGTTCTACTGGCGTAGCGGTTCAGGACATCGAATGGGCGATAATCTGCGGTGGAACGAACGGGTTCGGTATGATCACAGGAAACCTCGGGACACAGAACTCGTGGGGCTATGCCGGAAGCCACCCTAACGCGGACCAGCTAGATGGAACCGATTACGCTGCAACTGATGAGCTCGCCGCTGGAACGACCTTCAAGTTCGACATCAATCTCGACGTAGCCGAAGACGGATCCGATGACGGCGATGGCGGCTCAAATGGCGATGCAGTGAAGGACGCCGCTGAGGCCGCTTGCAACGCCTCGGCCGGAGTCGGCGAGACCCTGGAGCTGAAGATGATAGTCGATGGCGGGGGCACCACAATCTCGGAGCTCCAAATCGAATCTGTCACTTCTGGAAAGGAGGTGACCTGAGATGGTCACAGAGCTCACAGCAGCCGACAGGAGGGACACAGAGGGCTCGATTGGTATCGGTGCGATGATCGTTTTCATCGCCCTGATCCTAGTCGCAGCAGTGGCTTCCACGATCATCATCAAGACCGCCGAGGAGCTGCAGCAGAACGCAGAGAACACCAGTTCGGACACGAGGCAGCAGATTTCCGGAAAGGTCTCCATAGCAGACGTCTATGTGAAGACCACAGTCGACACCGACGACGCCGACGGCGACGCCGACGTCACCACAGGTGTAGATGACGTCGCTACCTTCGAGGTCATCGCACGCGTTTCATCTGGTTCCCTGAACGTTCAGGAGGGTGACATAACGTACTACATCTCCTGCCAGCTGACCCTAGTAGACCAAGCACTAGACCCTTCGTACGCAGTGGTCGACTCCGGAACCGCTGACTCGAAAAATTTGGATGACTCGGATATCGCGGACGGTGATGAGATCACGGCTGGAACCACCTTCAAGTTCGAGATTGACCTAGCAGCATCTGACGTTGCCACCACAGCCGGTGTTGCAGGTGCAGATGGAAAGCTGGACAACGGCGAGTTTCACGCCGCCCACTCCCTCACCCCAGGATGCGACATGGAAGCAGGAGCTGGCTCGGAGTTGGAACTCAGGGTCGTCGTAGACGGTGGCGGAGAGACCCTAGCTAACCTGAAGATCCAGTCGATTACTCTTGGAAAGTCAGTGATGTGAGACTAACCCTTACGCGGAGAAACAAAGGTGATGGCAGAATGAGGTGCTCAGATGGGGATAATGGACAGGTTCCGTTCCTCCTCTGACTCCAACGCCGACCCGGGCATGGCTTCCCGATTAGACAAGGCAGCTAGGCTTTCGGTAGAGCACGTGGACATTCCCACCGAGTTCAGGCCGACAGACCTCGAGGCATGGCTCTTCGCTCCTTCTGGAACGAGAGTTGGAGTACTAGGAGACCCCCAGGCGAACCAGGGGCAGGACAAGATACCCGAGCTCGTTGACATGGTGAAGGACAGGTTCGAGAGGCTGGAAACGGCCATGGACCTGATGGAGGCCAACATCAAGATGACCGCACAGCAGACCGCTAAGATTGCCGCAGAGTCAGTCACCGTCTCTCCGGCCACCTCTGACGGAGGAGGGGCCCAGGACGTTATCCACACTGTTGGCGATGATGGGTCAGTGACGAGCAGACCAATCGAGGGAGATCCCTCTGGAGGGGGTCAAGTCGCCGGAGGGATGCCAGGGGGCCCAGGACTCCTAGACCTTTACGAGGCACAGTCCCTAGCAGTGAACCCATTCCTGAAGAGCTCAGAGGCAGATGCGCTGATGCAAGGGCCGAGCGTCGACCCGACGAAGATAGTCGCCCTCCTGCTGGACCACATGAACGGCGCGGATGCGCTCAACTTCCTGAAGGCCGCTTCGAAGTCAGGCGTCGTCACGACAGCCGAGGAGAAGTCACTCAGCTCCATCGCATCGCTAGCAGAGCCCGGCGAGGCATCCGAGGGAGCACCATCCGTGAACAACAGGACCCTGCTGACGTTCGCTGCATTGATCGAGGCTTGGAGGGCCCAGGGGACTCCCTAGGGGGGGGATTTGATTGGCTGGGTCGAGCGTCGGCGCGATGGTCGTCGGCACCGTTTTCATAATGGTGTTCGGAATGGCGACCGTGACCATGGTCGAGAGCATCGACGAGTCGGTGAAGAACTCGGAGTACGAGCTGAGCGAACCAGAAGTGATACTCGTAAGCGTGACAGATTCGTCTTTGTTAACACCGGGACCAGTTCAAACAGTCAGCCTAGGGACCACTCCAGGAATAGGATATGCCGATGGCCCTGTGACATGCACGACTAGCGGTGCAGGAACCGGGTTGACCCTTAGCGTATCAGCCACCACTGGAGGCGTATCTTTGGTATCGATAGTGAATCCTGGGATTGGCTACTCTACTGGGGATAACACGGTAACCATCGACGACCCCTCCTGCGGAGACGGAACAGCAACAATAGACATCGATTCACTCCACGATCAGAACACTATTACCATCAGGAACACCGGTTCTGAAACGGTAGACCTCTCACACATTTTCTTGACTCTCTCACACACTCTAACCAAAGCCCAAGGATCCCCATTTACCCCCTTCGTTACCCACTATTCGGGCACCAACCTGTACCTCTTCCCCGGAGAGCAGCTATCCACGGATGCATTCCACCTAGATTCGAACACCCACGGCTTCGCAATCACCGACGATCCAGACAGGGCCTTCCTTGCTATATACGACTACAACGACGCGGAGACCGTAACCATCACGTGAGGAGAGAAAATGGCAGCAAGCGGACCTTCAGAGCTAATCCTCCTCAGCGCAGGGCTGATCGTTGCAGCATTGGTTTCCGGGATCCTACTCCAGACATGGGACGACATGGATGACGTTCTGGAGGAGAGGGGTAGACAGGGCGCAGAGGACGTCCGGACGCGCGTGTCCCTGGTCAGCGACCCTATCAACATAGCATGGGAGGACAACGAAAATGTGAAGATTCACCTCCAGAACTCGGGGGACACCTTCTTGGACGTCAACTCGGTGGGTGCTGTGCTAGGAGGCACAACCATGACCGTGACAGCCACAGACGGGGCGACTGAATGGCTACCAGGCGAGACCGTCCAGTTCACGCTCACCAATGCCGGGCTCGACTCATCCCTATCTCCGGGGGATAACGACCTGATGATGACAGTCAGCGTCTCATCGACAGCGACCGGTTACACTGGACTAGACACACTGAGGGAGGAAGTTAGAATTGTCAACTCCTAATGTGGACAACTTCGAGTTCGGGGTCATCCAGGACAGCTTGGGCCAGAGCATGGGAACAGCGATCCCAAACCGGGCCCTGATGATGGTGTGCGGGGGCATAGGCTCAGGGAAGAGCATCATAGGCCAGAGGATGTCTTTCGGGATGACAGCCAACGACGTCAGGGTCGCATTGTTCACGACCGAACTCACCACAAGGGGATGGCTCGAGCAGGTCGCCAGCATCGGGTACTACATGGACAAGAGAATAGACGAGGGCTCCTTCCATCTGATTTCCAGCTTCGGCGTGCTCGCTGAGCCCGCCGAAAAGACAGTAACCCTGTTGGATCTCCTCGATTCCCCAGCATCAAAGGACGCAGATGTTGTGATCATCGACAGGGCCTCGGAGCTAATGCCACAGGAGATGACAGGAAAGGAGCTAATGAGGATCCTCAGGAGGTTCACATCAGAGGGTCGGACCCTGATCCTAACTATCGATCCAGATGAGATGGATGGCCATATCCTCAGGGACATGAAGAATTCCGCTGAGGTCGTTTTGGACATGATGACCTCAGTCGTCGGAGGGCAGATGGTGAGAACCGTCGGGGTGACCAGATTCCTAAGGGCCGCAGGGCCGGTCACCGAGAGGATTGGGTGGAAGGTGATGCCAGAGATGGGCTTCATCGTGGACATCACAGCAGTCGCATGAGGGGGGTCTGAATGGTCACAGAGCAGGAAGCAGGCGAGGAAGATCCCACCAAGCCCACTTTCAACATCGAACCAGGTGACTTGGGCGGGCTTATGGCCGAATACCCCCACATCCGAGAGTGGATCGAGAGTTTCGAGGCAGAACACGGATCCAGACCGATATACTACGGGCCACTCGACAGGGATGCGAAGAGCGTCAGCCCCCGGAACCTGATCTACGCTACCAGGCCACCTTGCTTCGCACACGTCTACTCCCCTCCCGAAGGGGCCGAGGGGGCCGGTAACACCTTCTGGTTCGGTCTAGAGCCAACCATCGATCCGGAGGAGGAGACTCTCAGGGATCAGATCGTAGAAAGGCTGCTCCGAGATGCCCCTCAGAAGGAACGCTTCGACAACGATGCCGAGTTCATCGCGATGATCCACGAGATGATGGACGAGA